>Ga0208335_1000008_pt1 | contig 91425 bp, 87 predicted proteins | sample DeeseametaMP0759_FD_184202 | JGI IMG/M metagenome (GOLD analysis project Ga0208335, IMG submission 184202) | Marine microbial communities from the Deep Atlantic Ocean - MP0759 (SPAdes) | ecosystem: Environmental > Aquatic > Marine > Oceanic | place: West of Cape Town, South Africa, South...
AGCCACAGCCCGGTGAACCAGAAGGCATCGCGTGCCACGTCGACACCATCCTGGGTGCTGGCCATGGCGGTGGTCTCGTCGATCACGAAGTGGGCGCCGAGGGCACGCCGGAGGCGTCCACCCCTAAGCAGCGGGCCGATCACCGGCCCGTAGAGGGCATTGCGGGCGCCGATGAGCACCGCACCTCCCACGGCTGCGATCGTCGTGCCACCACCGGCCACCACCGACACGGCAGCAAACTGCGACGCCCCGGTGAACGTCAGGAGCGAGAGTGCCGAGGCCTTCCCGAGGCTCAGGCCGGCGCTGTCGGCGAACACCCCGAAGGTGATCCCGATGAGGAAGCAGGCCGCTGCCAGGAGAAAGCCGTCCCGGCGGTGCGGTGGCATCCTCCGGGGGTTCAGCACGCGGGTCCCAGCAGTTCGACCAGCCTGCCGACCAGGTCGTCGAGCGTGGCCGCGCAGGCATCGAAGTCGGCCTGTTCCCCCGAGGCGGGGTCGACCACCTCCTCCCAGGTCCCGACCTCGACGGTGGACAGGCCCAGCGAGGCCACACGCTCGGCCAGAGGTCCGTCTGGAGGAAGGTCCCTGACCAGCCGGGGCAGGGTGGCGGTCCGGGCGGCGACGGCTGGATGGTGCCGACGGATCCACGCCACGTGGCTGGGCTCCATGGCCACTACCAGGTCGGCCGTGACGTGCCCCTTGCCGAACTGGGAACTGCGATGGTCGGGATCGGCGAGGCCCAGGTCGGCCATGGCGTTGCGGGTCCGACTGCTCATCGGCAGCCCTTCCAGCACGAGGGTGCCGGCGCCGACAGCCCGGTAGCCGGGTGCCCGGTCGGCGAACATCGCACGGGCCATCACCGAACGGGCCGCGTTGCCAGTGCAGATGAAGCAGATGGTCGGCGGCACAGCGCTCGCCCCGCTCACCCTTCGGCCGCCGGGTCGGCGGTGCCCTCCTGGGAGCGTCTGGGGATGGCAACGAACAGCGCCTCGGCCTCGGCGGTGACCTCCGTCCCGCCATCGGTCGTCGGCGCCAGGCACCGGGCCCTGGCGACCAGGCGGCGACCGGAGTGCCGGACCACCCGGGCCTCGAACCGGAGTTGGACGTCCAGCGGGGTGGGCAGCCGGTAGCGGATGGACAACCGTGCGGTGACGACCGGGCCGGCGTCCACCAGCCCCGGAGCGCCACTCAGGACGTCGTCGAAGATGCCGGCCACCATGCCACCGTGGACACGCTCGGGCGGTCCCTCCCTGGACCTGTCCAGGTGGACCTCGCCGACCACCACGGGTTCACCGTCGGAGTCCACGCCCGTCGAGACCCTCAAGGGTGGTGCCAGGGGGTTGCGGCCGCCCCTGAACATGCTGTGGTCACCAGCCTCCTCACGCAACCGGATGGTCGTGTCCTCGTCGATCTCGTCGAGGGGAACCTCGTACCAGCGGCGCCTGTCAGGCGACGCCAGTGCCGTCCGGGCCGCGGCCACGTGTACCCGTGCCTCCTCCAGGGCGCCGACGTCCGGCGCCGACCGATTCACGTCGGCGATGAGGGCCCTGACCTCGTCGGCCAGGTCCAGGCCGGCCCTACGGGTGGCCTCCACGTCACTGCGCCGGTCGCTCATGGGGCTGCAGTCTGGCGGCTGGCCGACCGTCCGGTGCAGACCGGCACGCTCCCTCGAAGCCCGGTCGGGCCTAGCGATCCGTCGCCAGGCCCAGGCCGGCTGCGATTCGTCGACGATGCAGGCGGCTGTCACCCCAGGAGGCGGCGAGCGCCCAGCCCCTCTTGAGCCACAATTGGAGGTCGTACTCGATCGTGTAGCCGATGGCACCGTGGCACTGGAGGGCGACACGACAGGCCCGGTCCACCGCATCCGACGCAAGGGACTTGGCCATGGAGACGTCCATCGAAACCGACCCACCGTCGGTGGGGCTCCCACCGGCGGCCAGGGACCAGGCCGCCACCTGCACCATTGGGCGGGCGAACTCCAGGTCGATGGCCACGTTCGCGCAGTGGTGCTTGACCGCCTGGTTGGCCCCCACAGGCCTCCCGAACTGCTCCCGCTCGACGACGTAGGCCACGGTCATGTCCAGCAGCCTCTGGGCCACGCCCACGGCCTGTGCGGCTGTCGCCCAGGCCCCGCGGTCCAGCCACTCCTCGAGCACCGCCGGATCATCGGAGAGGAGGGTGTCGTCCGACGGGGTCCACTCCACCCGGGCGAGGCGGCGGGAAGCGTCCACGCTCTGCTGCCCCGTGCAGGTCATCTGCTCGGCGGGCACGGCATGCAGGGCACCGTCCACCCCCAGCAGCGAGAGGTCGGCCCGACCGGCGGCCAGCACCAGGTCATCCACCGGCGAGCCTGCCGTGAGGACGACATCGCCGGTGGCGGCACGGCCCAGCCAGGTGTCCCTCAAGACCGCCGATCCGTGGTCCCGGATGAGCGGAACGGCCACGGCCACGTGCTCTGCCACCGGCTCGGGACAGGCGGCCCGGCCGAGTTCCTCCAGCAGCAGGACAAGGTCCACGGCATCCATGCCCAGGCCTTCGTGGGACCCGGGTGCCGTGAGGCCCAGCAGGCCGGTTCCGCCCAGGGTCTCCCAGAGGCCGGGCACCCGGGCGTCGGGATCCTCCCAGGAGGCGCGGACGGCCTCCGGCGGGCAGTCGGCCGAGAGGATGTCGCGCAGGGTCCCGGCGAAGAGCCGCTGGTCCTCGGAGAAGGTGAAGTCCATCGTGCTACCCGGCCATCACTTCCGGGGGAGGCCGAGCACCCGCTCGGCGATGATGTTGCGCTGGATCTCGTTGGTGCCGGCGTAGATCGGACCCGAGAGGGCGAAGAGGTAGCCCGCCATCCACGAGCCACCGTCCACGGCATCCGGCGCCGCGGCCACCAGCTCACCCCGGTCGCCGAGTAGTCGGAGCGCCGTGGCGTGAAGCTCGACGTCCAGCTCCGACCAGAAGACCTTCATCATCGATGAGGCCGATCCGAGCTCCCCACCGCCCATGAGCCTCGCGGCGGTGCCGTACGTCTGCCACCTGTAGGCCTGGGCACCCGTCCAGGCCCGGACCACCTCGTCCAGCAGGGACCGGTCGGCGGTTCCGTCATCGGCAAGCTCCCGATAGAGCCCTGCGAGGCGGTCCGCCGCAGCCAGGAAGCGTCCGGGCGCCCGGAGGTTCAGCCCCCGTTCGCTGGACGTCGTCGCCATGGCCACGTTCCAGCCCTGGCCCTCGGCACCCAGGAGGTTGGACTCGTGCACGCGGCAGCCGTCGAAGAACAGTTCAGCGAACGCCGGCTCGCCGTCCAGGCGCCCCACCGGCCTGCGCTCCAGGCCCTCTGAGTCGGCCGGCACCAGCAGGTAGGAGAGGCCGCTGTGGCGCTGCGAGGTCGGGTCGGTGCGCACGATGCAGAACAGCCAGTCGGCCCAGGCACCGCGCGTGCACCAGGTCTTCTGGCCGTCCAGGACGAACCACTCGCCGTCCCTGACCCCCCGGGTGGTGATGGAGGCCAGGTCGCTTCCGGCGTTCGGCTCGGACCAGCCCTGGGACCAGAGATCCTCTCCGGACGCCATCCGGGGCAGGAAGCGGTCCTTCTGTTCATCGGTGCCATAGGCGAACAGGGTGGGTCCCAGCAGGGAGATCCCGTTGGTGCTGACCCGACCAGGAGCACCCGACCGGTAGTACTCCTCCTCGAAGACCAGCCACTCCACGAGCCCCACACCACGGCCGCCGTAGGCCTCCGGCCACGCCACCACCGACCAGCGGGCATCGTGGAGCACCCGCTCCCAGTCACGGTGCCGCTCGAACCCCTCGGGGGTGTCCATCGACGGCAACGGTTCCGCCGGGATGTTCGCTGCCAGCCAGCCGCGGACCTCCTCGCGGAAGGCCTGCTGGGCAGGGGTGAAGCGAAGGTCCACCGGCTACTTCCGGGGACCGCAGAGGCGATCCAGCGCCGCGCCGGCCTCGGCCACGGTCCGCCCGATCAGCTCAGCGCAGCTGGGCAGCTCGTGGATCGAGCCGACACCCTGGCCGGTGGGCAGGATGCCCACCTCGGGGTGGCCGTCGACCAGGGTGGCCCGGGTGAGCATCGGGGCGTTGGCCGCCATCGCCACCTGTCCCCATGTCAGGCCTCCGCTGCGCTTCATGCGGACGCCCTCGGCCAGGAGGTCGCGCATCGGCATGCCGGTGAGGCTGCGGAACCTCAGGGCGTTGCGCGCAGAGCGCGGGAAGGCGAACAGCCGGGAGCGCTCCAGGCGTTCGACCATGGGCGTGGCGACGACGCGCTGCGGGGCGCCATCCACGGCCCGGGTGACCACGGTTCCTGTCACCGGGGTGGCCAGGTAGATGGCCTTGATGGCATCCGGTACGTCGCTGTCGCTGGTGAGCAGGAACCGGGTGCCCATGGCCACGGCGTCGGCGCCCCAGGCCAGGGCTGCGGCCAGGCCCCGGCCGTCGGTGAAGCCGCCGGCGGCGATGACCGGGATGTCGATGGCATCCAGGACCTGGCCAATGAGCAGCGAGGTGGGTACGACGCCGGTGTGCCCGCCTCCCTCGGCACCCTGGGCTATGACGGCGTCCACGCCCCACTCGGCCACCTTCTCGGCGTGGCGGCGGGCGCCGATCGTGGGGATGACCACCACCCCGGCCGCCTTCAACGTGTCCACGATCCGACGGTCGGGCGCCTGGGCGAAGGACGCGACGCGCACCTCGGCCGTGACGAGGTGCTCCACCCGGCGGTCGATGTCGCCGGCGTCGGAACGCAGGTTCACCCCGAACGGCTGGTCGGTGGCCGCCCTCACCTCGTCGATGGCGGTGACCATCTGGTCGAAGGTCATGGGTGCGGCGGCGATGATGCCCAGGCCCCCGGCCCGTGCGGTGGCCGCCGTGAGCCGGGACCCGGCCACCCAGCCCATGCCCGTCTGGACGATCGGATGGCGGACGCCGACCAGGTCGCAGAACCGGGTGTGCAGTCGGGGGTCGGATGCGACCGGAGTGGGGTCGGTCATCTCGGGCCTCAGCCGCCGAACTCGGCGCGGCGCAGGCCCCGCGGGTCGATGACCTCGCGTATCAGCCGGAGCTCGTCGTCGGTGGGCAACCGGGTCTCGTCGACCGTGTCGCCCACCACCAGTTGGAACCCGGTGGCCTGCAGCACCTGGTCGAGGGTGACGCCGGGGTGGACCGAGACGACCTGCATGCGGCGCTCGTCGTTGGCGAAGTCGAACACGCCCAGGTTCGAGACGACCCGGCGCACCTCGTGGTTGGCGCGCACGGTGGCGGAGAGGCCGGCCACCCGGTCGTAGCCCGGCCCTGAGACCACGTCGACGGCCGGCACGAACGTCCGGGTGGAGTGGTTGGGCACCCAGTAGCTGGTGACGTGGTTGACCAGGTTCCCGGGGGCGCCCCGAAGGCCCAGCAACTGGGCCTTGGGCCTACGCCAGTCCCCGATGGCGGCCAGGTTCTGGTTGCCGCTGGCGTCGATCTGGCTGGCGCCCATCACCACGTGGCGTCGACCGGACCAGAGCAGGTCGAAGATGTCCCGGTACGGCATCCAGGCCTCGATGAGCCGCTCGGCATCGGGATCCCCGACGGGCAGGGTGTTGGCCGCCAGGAAGGCCACCGTGTCGGTCATGACCATGTCGGGTTCGAAGGTGGCGCGGGCCAGCCGACCGCCGATGATCGGCGTGGTGCCTATCGGGTTGCAGAGGATCTCACCGTCACCGCGGAAGGTCTCGGCGATGGCCACGACACAGATCTCGTCGAGCGTGGCCGGACCGGTCACTGCGCTCATGGCGTGGCCCCCTCGGCGGCGCGTTCAGCGGTCCGCTGGTCCACCCGCTTCAGGTACTCGGCGTGGCTGGGCGCGTTCACGAACCGGTCGGCGAATGCCGCCCAGGCCTCCGGGTCACGTGCCGTCGCCGCGTACTCCCGCTGGAACGCCTCATCGCGTTCGTAGTCGGGTGGGCACTCGGTGAAGTGGGCTCCCCGCGGTGCCTCTACCACGCCGTTCACGAAGAGCCGGGGGATCTTCAGCGTGTGGAACGTTCCCTCGTCCAGCAGCGACTCCGTCGGGACGACCTTCTCGCAGGACATGAAGGTGCGATCGGCGGCCTTGGCGAACAGGTCGTCGAAGTAGAGGTCGGGTCCGAGGAACTGTCCGTTCCCGCCCTTGTCGGCCCGGTTCATGTGGATGAGGGAGACGTCCAGTCGTAGGGCCGGGATCGCCACGAACTCCTCCATCTCGCCGTCGGCGTCGGGGTAGGGCGAGGCCACGGTCCTGAGCTCCGGGTTCATGGTCAGCATGTCGCTACCCAGGCCGGCCCGGGTCGGGTAGAAGGGCATCCGGTGGGCGGCCGCCAGCAGGCCCAGGTAGAAGGCGCCCTCGTCCAGCTCGGTGAACTCAATGGTGCCCTGTTGGCGGGCCTGTCGGAAGTGGGGCTCGAGCGGGATCGAGTCCAGCGAGACGAATCCGTAGACGGCCCGGCGGACCTTGCCGGTGGCGCACAGGATGCCGATGTCCGGCCCCCCGTAGCTGACGATGGTCAGGTCCCGCAGGTCCGATCGGGCGATGGCCCGGACCAGCGACATGGGCTTGCGTCGGGAGCCCCAGCCGCCGATACCTATGGTCATCGAGCTCTCGAGCTGCGCCACCACCTCGTCCTCGGTCATCAACTTGTCCGGCATGGGCCCGACGGTAGGCGAGGTGGGACCGGACGGCTAGTCCTGACGGAGCGTCAGATTGTGGAATCGGTCACGTCCCGTCGCCCGCCGGCCTCCAGGCACCGGAACGGACGCCCGTCGGTGCCACGGGTAGCGTGCCCCCCGTGAGCACCACCCGGTCCCCCGCAGACCCCCTCGACTTCACAGGCCGGTCGGTCATCGTGACCGGCGGGACCCGGGGCCTGGGCAGGGTCATCGCCGGGACCTTCCTGGATGCCGGCGCCGACGTGGTCGTCTGTGCCCGCAACGCGCCCGACTCCCCGGTCACCTCATCCGACGGTGCACGAAGCGCCATGTTCGTGGCCGCGGACGTACGCGAACCGGACCAGGTGTCGGCGGTGGTCGCCGCCACGGTGGAGGCCAACGGGCGCCTGGACGTGCTGGTGAACAACGCCGGCGGTGCGCCCCCGGCCGACTCGGCCACGGTCTCGCCCCGCTTCAACGAGAAGATCCTGGCCCTCAACCTGACCGGCCCGATGACGTTCAGCCAGGCGGCCAGGCGGGCCATGGTGGAACCATCCAGCCCGTCTGGCGGTGGCGTGATCCTGAACATCTCGTCGGTCAGCGGAAGCCGCCCCAACCCGCAGGGCGTGGCCTACGGGGCGGCGAAGGCCGGGCTGGAGAACATGGGCCGGACGCTGGCCCACGAGTGGGGGCCGGAGGTGCGCGTCGTCACGGTGACGGTCGGCCTGATCCTGACCGAGGAGTCGGAGCAGTTCTACGGAGACGCCACCGGCCGGGCCGCTGTTGCCGGAAACCTCGCCATGAAGCGCCTCGGCGACCCGTCCGAGGTGGCAGACATGTGCCTCGTGCTGGCCTCGCCACTGGCGCGCTGGGTGACCGGCACGAGCGTCGAGGTCCACGGTGGCGGGGAGGGCCCGGCCTACCTGGGCCTCGCCGATCGCGCCACCGACGGCTGAGCAGGTCGGGAACGTGGCGCCCATCCGGAGTTGGCGTTCGCCCAGGATCGAGGTCCGAGATGGTGCGGTGGCAGACCGCGGGGTGTTCGCGGTCCGGCCCATCCAGGCCGGCCTGATAGTGGCCGTGAAGGCCGGGCACATCGTGCACCGTGAGGAGGTCCTCAGGCTGACCGCCGAGATCGGCGACCAGAGCCTCCAGATCCACGACGACCTGTACCTCTCACCGCGTACCGCCGACGAGGTGGACGAGACGGCCATCCGCATCAACCACTCGTGCGACGCCAACGTGGGCTTCCGGGGCCAGGTCATCTACGTGGCGATGAGGGACATCGCCGTGGACGAGGAGCTCTGCCACGACTACGCCATGGACCGCACCGATGCATACCGCCTGGAGTGCGGGTGCGGTACCGACCTCTGCCGCGGCACGGTGACCGGTGGGGACTGGCGCCTGCCGGAGCTCCAGGCACGCTACGAGGGCTACTTCGTGGAGTACGTGGCCGAGAAGATCCGGGGCCTTTCGACCGGGGGCTGACCGGGACCGATCAGGCGCCCACGTCCTGGCCGATCTCTGCAAGGGCGTCGCGGATGGCGACCCGCAGCCGTCTGGCGATCTCGGGTGAGAGGTGCCCGACAAGGCCCTGGCCGGCTCGACCCACCTCCTCGAAGGTGAGCATCACGCGCGGCTCAGCGTCCGCGTAGTCGTCACAGATGCCGACGGCCCACGAGATGGGGGTGAGCTCGTCCTCCTCATAGTCGGGTGGATAGTCGGAGGCCTGGAACGGGTAATCGTCGATGGAGCGTCGCATCCGGTGAGTCTGGCCCACCCGCTCCGTCCGGGCCGGGTCCCGTAATCCCGACTAATCCGATCGGAATAATGTTGATTCACGGATGAACCTCTGTATGTTGATCCTAATCCCGACCATACCTATCGGATTTATCAGGATTCACCCGTGACGATGACCACCACCCCCGTACTCCTCTCCCGCCGGAACACGCCCGTACATCCGGCGATCCCGGACCTGGATCGCCTCAACGCCCGCTTCGAATCGGCGCACCCGGTCGAGGTGATCCGCTGGGCGGTCGCCATGTTCGGCGACTCCCTCTGCCTCACCACCTCCTTCCAGGACACCCTGCTCGTGGACCTCGCCGTATCGGTCGACCCGGAGATCGAGGTCGTGTTCCTCGACACCGGGTTCCACTTCGCCGAGACGCTGGACCTGCTGCGACGGGCCCAGTCCCGCTACTCGCTGCACCTGCGGGTGGAACGGCCCGAACCGGATGCCGCCGACGTCTGGGCCAACGGCCAGGAAGCCTGCTGCGCCGCACGCAAGGTGGACCCCCTGGACCGTGCGTTGGCAGGGAAGGTGGCCTGGCTCTCGGGACTGCGACGCGATGACGGTGGGGACCGCGCCTCGTCACGGATCGTCGAGGTGGACCGCCGTGGCCTCGTCAAGGTGAACCCGATGGCCGCCTGGTCGGCAGACGACGCCGACGCCTACGTCCAGAGCCATGACGTGATCCGCAACCCCCTCTTCGCCGACGGCTACACCTCCGTAGGTTGCTGGCCATGCACCGAGCGACCCGCCGCCGGAGCGGACGCCCGAAGCGGCCGCTGGGCCGGATCGACCAGGACCGAATGCGGACTCCACCTGTGACCGGCTCCCCCACCACCTCGCCATATGCCGTGAACCTGGACCTGAACGGTCGCCGTGCCCTCGTCGTGGGCGGCGGCAACGTCGCCGCCCGAAAGGTCCGCGGGCTGCTGGCCGCCGGAGCACAGGTCACCGTGGTGGCACCTGTTGCCGTCGTCGAGATCAGCGAGGAGCACAGGGTCCGCTGGCACCAGCGCCCCTACCGACGCGGTGAGGTGGCCTCATACAGGCTGGCCATCACCGCCACCGGCGACCCCACGGTCGACGGACAGGTCTACTGGGACGCCGAGGCAGCGGACGTCTGGCTGAACAGCGCGGACGACCCCGAGCACTGCTCCTTCACCCTCCCGGCGGTCACCACCCACAACGACCTCCAGGTAGCCGTGTCCACCAACGGTCGCAGCCCCGCCGTCGCAGCCTGGCTGCGCCGCACCATCGACGGAGCCATCGGCCCCGAGCACGCAACCGTCCTGACGCTGGCCTCCGAGGTACGCACCGAGCTCCGGGCAACCGCAGGCACCAGCGAGTCAGCCGGCTGGGAAGCGGCGCTGGACGACAACCTCCTGGACCTCGTCCGGTCTGGCGACCTGGACGCCGCCCGCCACCGCATCCGGACCGCAGTCGGCCTCGAGGACCCCCTCATGGACGAGGCCGTGCTGTGACCGTCCACCTCGTGGGAGCCGGACCCGGCGATCCCGACCTGCTCACCGTGCGGGCACTGAAGCTGCTGGAGGCCGCCGACGTGGTTATCCACGACCGGCTGGTGGACCCACGGATCCTTGACCTGATCGCCCCCTGGGCAGAGGTGATCGACGTCGGCAAGCGCCCCGGCGGACCGGCCGACGCACAGGACCGGATCCACGACGTGCTCGTGGACGCCTCGAGGCGGGCTGACACCGTCGTACGCCTGAAGGGCGGCGACCCGTTCGTCTTCGGACGCGGCGGCGAGGAGGCCGAGGCACTCCGCCGGGCCGGTGTCCAGGTGACCGTCGTCCCCGGAATCAGCTCGGCGGTGGCCGGGCCCGCCGCCGCAGGCATCCCGGTCACGATGCGTGGCCACGCCAGCGGCTTCACGGTGGTGACAGGCCACGAGGACCCGATCGCAGGACGCCACCTGGACTGGGACGCCCTGGCGCGCCTGGGAACCACCCTGATCGTGCTGATGGGCGCATCGCGCACCGCTGCCATCGCCGAACGCCTGCTCGCAGGCGGGATGGCTCCCGACACCCCCGTGGCCGCAATCGAATCGGCCACGACCGCCGCCCAGCGGACGCTGCGGACCACCCTCGCCGAACTTGACGGCCAGGTCGTCAACGCACCGGCCGTCCTGGTGATCGGTACCGTCGCCGGCCTCGACGTGACGGACGAGGCCGGGCTGGAACGACTCGCCGCCGATGCCGCCCTGACCGAACCCTCACCCCACTGACCCACCCCGACCAACCACCCGCCAGAGGAGAGCCGACAATGACACAGCTCACCGACCCGACCGACGTGTCGCCGATCCATCCCGAGATGGAAGCCGACATCACCAAGTTCGAGGAGATGTTGGCCGACTACCAGGCCGGCCGCATCCCGGAGGACGTGTTCCGGGTGTTCCGGCTGAACAACGGCATCTACGGCCAACGCCAGGGCGGCACCAGCCAGATGGTGCGGGTGAAGGTTCCGTACGGCGCCATGACCGCAGACCAGCTGGACCTCCTGGCCGACGTGGTCGACGACCACAGCCGGGGATGGGGCCACATCACCACCCGCCAGAACATCCAGTTCCACTTCGTGGAGCTGGCCGAGATCCCGACGGTCATGCGCAGGATGGCCGAGGTGGGTCTGACCACCCGTGAAGCCTGCGGTGACACGGTGCGAAACGTGCAGGGCTGCCACCTGGCCGGCGCCTGCCCGCTGGAGGTCCTGGACATCACCCCGTGGGCCGAGGCCGCCTACCGGCACTTCGTCCGCAACCCGCTGGCCCAGCGCCTACCGCGGAAGTTCAAGATCAACTTCTCCGGCTGCGACACCGACTGCGGCCAGGCCATGTTCAACGACGTCGGCGTGATCGGAGCCACCCGCACCTTCGAGGACGGCAGCGTGGAACGGGGATTCCGGGTCTACATAGCGGGCGGCCTCGGCACCACACCGTTCCCGGCGCTGGCCCTGGAGGACTTCACCCCGAAGGAGGACCTCCTGGCCACCATCGAAGCGGTCCTGCGGGTCTTCGAGCAGACCGGCAACCGGGACAACAAGCTGAGGGCACGCCTCAAGTGGGTGGTGGACCAGCTGGGCATCGACGAGGTCCGACGCCGGGTGCTGGCCATCCGCAAGCTGCTGCCCGCCTCGGCCACCTGGCCCGGGGGCATCCCCCCGGTGGTCACCGAATGGGGCGACGAGCCGGCCGGTGTGGCCGACGGCGTGACCCCCACCGCCATGGGCCAGGGAACCCCCGTGACCCTCGGCGCCCTGAGCGACTACGACCGGTGGGTGGAGGCCAACGTGGTCCGGGGCGCCGCCAACGGCACCGTCTCGGCCTACGCCTGGTGCGAGCTGGGCGACGTCACGTCCGGCCAGTTCCGGGCCGTCGCATCCATCATCCGCGAGTTCGACGTGGACGTGAGGGTCACCAACCGGCAGAACCTGGTCCTGCGGGACCTCAGCGAGGAGCAGTTGCCGGCCCTCTACGAGCGGCTCGTGGCAGCCGACATGGCCCGCCCGGGCGCCGAGTTGTCACGCGACGTCGTGGCCTGCCCCGGTGCCGACACCTGCAACCTCGCCGTGACCCAGAGCCGTGGCCTGGCCAGCGCCATCGGAGCCGCCCTGGACGAGGCCGGCCTGGCCGAGGTGGGTGGCCTGAGGGTGAACATCTCGGGTTGCACCAACAGCTGCGGCCAGCACCACACGTCCGACATCGGCTTCTTCGGTGCCGAACGTCGAGCGCATGGCCAGTCGGCTCCCGGCTACCAGATGCTGCTGGGTGGCTACGTGGGTCAGGAACAGATCCACTTCGGGAAGAAGGCGCTGCGGCTGCCCGCCAAGAACGCTGCCGAGGCCACGGTACGGGTGGTCAGCAGGTTCGCCGGGGAGCGGGAGGCGGGCGAGCGGTTCATCGACTGGCTGGAACGCTCAGGCGGTGCCAGCGGAGTGGCCGCCGGCCTGAAGGACCTGGACGAGTTCCCGACACCGGACGAGGGGCCCGAGTTCTACGTGGACTACGACGAGACCGGCCCATACGTTGCCGAGATCGGCGAGTCGGAGTGCGCCACCTGATCCGCAGCCACCGGCGTCGCCCATAGCGACGGTGGCTCCGCCCATGGGGCAGGATCCCATCATGGCCCCTGAGTTCCGCACCGAAGAGACCCCGCCCTACGGCGAGGTGGAACAACTGTCACCCCTCGTGCGTCGGGTGGTGGCCAACAACCCGTCCAGGTTCACCTACCACGGTTCGGGCACGTTCATCGTCGGCCCGGCCACCGGCGGTGACGTCGCCATCATCGACCCGGGCCCTGCCGACGACGACCACGTGGCCGCCCTACTGCGGGCCGTGGAGGGCCAGAGCGTCACCCACCTGCTGATCACCCACACCCACCCCGACCACTCCCCCGCTGCGGCCGCCGTGAAGGCGGCCACGGGAGCCGTCACCCACGGGTTCGGCCCGCACCCCGCCGAGGCCATCCGGGCGCATGACGAGCGGGTCCGTCGCGCCATCGAGGCAGGCGAGGAACCGGAGTCCGAGGACGGTGAGGGATCGGGCGACCGGGACTTCGTCCCCGACGTGGTGACCACCGATGGTGACGTGATCACCGGTGCGGGCTTCACCTTCGAGGCGCTCCACACGCCGGGCCACATCTCCAACCACCTCTGCTTCGCCTTCCGGGAGGAGGCCACGCTGTTCACAGGCGACCACGTCATGGGCTGGTCCACCTCGGTGGTCCCGGCTCCCGACGGTGACCTGAACGACTACCTGGAGAACCTGGAACGCCTCCTGGACCGCCCTGAGACGACCTACCGGCCGACGCACGGGCCGGCCATCACCGATCCCATCCCCTACGTGACGGCGCTCATCGAACATCGCAGGATGCGGGAGCGTCAGATCGTGGACGCCCTGGCCGGCGGCCCACGCGGCATCATCTCGATCGTGGAGGAGCTCTACGCCGACATCGACCCGAAGCTGCACAAGGCCGCCGGAGCCTCCGTGTACGCACACCTGCTGGCCCTGTCGCGGGCGGGTCGGGTGGAGAGCCTCGCCGACGGCGATGAATCGGACTGGAAGGCCGACTGGCGCCTGGCCTGAGGAACCCTGACGGGTCCGACTACGGGTGCTGGCTGGAGACCGAGACGACCTCGCCGGTCATGTACGACGAGTAGTCGCTGGCCAGGAACACGATCACGTTGGCAACCTCCCACGGCTCGGCGGCCCGGCCGAACGCCTCGCCACCCACCAGGGACTCCAGCAGCTCATCGCTGCTGGTCCTGGCCAGGAACGGGTGCATGGCGAGGCTCGGCGACACGCAGTTGATCCGGATCCCGGACCCGGCCGCCTCCATGGCGGAACAGCGCGTGAGGGCCATCACACCCGCCTTGGCCGCCGCGTAGTGGGTCTGGCCTGTCTGGGCCCGCCATCCGACCACCGAGGCGTTGTTCACGATCACCCCGTGGCCCTGGGCCTCCATGATCCGCAGGGCCGCCCGGGTGCAGCGCATGGTGCCGGTGAGGGTGATGTCCAGCACCCGGTCCCACTCCTCGTCGGGCATGTCCACGAGGAGGGTGTCACCACCCAGGCCTGCGTTGTTGACCAGCACGTCGATTCGACCGTGCTGGGCCACAGCGGCATCCATGAGGCCCTGCACGTCAGCCTCGTGGCGGACGTCGCAGATCAGGGCGAGGGGCCTCGACCCGGCCATGGCCTCGAGCGCGTCGGCAGCCTCGGCCAGGCGTCGCTCGTGGACATCCGAGATGACGACCGTGGCGCCCTCCTCGACCGCCCGCCTGGCTACGGCGAAGCCGATGCCGGCGCCGGCCGCAGCGGTGACGACCACGATCCTGCCGTCCAGCAGGCTGTGGCCCTCTACATAGGGGGGAGCGGTCATGGCAGGAGGGTAGGCGCGTCGGCGGCGACGGCTAGGACGCCGTGCCGGCCTCGGAGGCGGCCTTCCTCTCGGCCATCTCCTTCATGCGCCGTTCCAGGTCGGCGAACATCGGCATCTCCTCGGCGCCGATGGCGGTCGGGAGCCTCTCGGCGATCTCGTCCACCGTGAACATCTCGCCGTCGTCGGCCGACATGTGCCGCAGTTCCTCCGGCTGGTTCCAGACGGCGATCCGCTTCCCGGTACAGGTGTAGATCTGGGCCGTCGTATCCCGGGCGGCGTCCGAGAGCAGGTAGACGGCCAGGGGGGCGATCGCCTCGGGTCCGCCGGCCTCGATCTCGAACGGCACGTTCTCCGACATGCGGGTCATCGCAGCCGGGGCGATGCAATTGGCGTTGATGCCGTAGCGCCGCAGGGCGAAGGCGGCGCTGCGGGTGAGCGACACGATCCCGCCCTTGGCTGCCGAATAGTTGGCCTGGGCCGTCGAGGCCACGAAGGCGCCGGAGGTGAACCCGACCAGGCTGCCGCCCGTCTCCTGCTTTCGCATGACCGCCGAGGCGGCCCGGTAGAGCGTGAAGTGGCCCTTCAGGTGGACGCCGACCACGTGGTCGAATTCCTCCTCGCTCATGTTGAACAGCATCCGTTCCCGCACGATGCCGGCGACGCAGACCACGCCGTCGATGGTCCCCCAGTTCTGGACCGCCGTGTCGACGATGCGCTGTCCGACCGCCATCTCCGACACGTCACCGGCCACCGCTATGGCCGTGCCACCCGCCGCCCGGATCTCGTCCACCACGACGTCGGCGACCTCGCTGGACGGATCGCTGCCGTCCATGGTCACCCCGTGGTCCGCGACGACGACCTTGGCGCCCTCGGCGGCGCAGGCCAGGGCGATGCCCCGGCCGATCCCGTTCCCGGCACCGGTGACGGCGATGTTCTTTCCTGCCAGATGGCCGGCCATGGTCTGCTCCCGGTGGTAGTGCGATCAGGGGTGGTGAATGGACCTGACGGTCCGTCAGATCAAGTGGCAACCCTAGCGGCGGACCCGATCCCCGAACCCGGTCGGGGAAACGGAACCAGCAGGTCGGTGGTCACGGCTCCGGGGCCGTCCGGCCGGCAGCTCTCAGCGCGCCGGCACCATCCCGCCATCCACGGTGAGGCACTGGCCGGTCATGAAGCTGCCCGCATCCGACGCCATGTACAGGACCGCCCCGACCATCTCGTCGGGCTCGGCCAGCCGCTTCATGTAGTTGGACCGGGCCATGCTGGCGGTGCGTTCGGGCCCGGTGTTGCGGACCATGGTCGTATCCACCGGCCCCGGAGCCAGGGCGTTGACACGGATGCCACGCGAGGCGTACTCGGCGGCCATCGACCTGGTGAAGTGCAGCAGGGCGACCTTGCCCGCCCCGTACATGGATGCCCCGGGGGTGTTCAGGAAGGCTCCGGCCGAGATCACGTTGACCACCGCTGCGTGGTCGGAGACCAGCAGGTGGGGCAGGCAGGCCTGGAACAGGAACAACGGGCCCCGCACGTTCACGTCGAAGGACTTGGCGAACGCCTCCGGCGTGATCTCCCCGATGGGCTGGGCCACAGGGTTGGCCGCGTTGTTGACAAGGATGTCGATGCCGCCGTAGGCATCGGCCGTCGTGGCGGCGAGCCGATCCAGGTCGTGGAGGTCTCCCACGTGGGCCGGAACGGCAAGGGCTTCGCCACCGGCGGCATGGATGGCGGCCACGGTCTCATCGCAGGCGTCGGCCTTGCGACTGGAGACCACGACCCGGGCTCCCTGGGCGGCAAAGGCCTCGGCGACCGCCCGGCCTATGCCACGGCTCCCACCGGTCACGATCACCACCCGTCCGGTCAGGTCGTGGAGTGCCGCCACCCCGTCTCGATCCAGCATGGTGTTGTCCCCTCCCGTACGGTCGGCCCGAAGGTACAGCCCAACCGTCCAGACCCGCGGCCCGAGGAGTGGCGTCAATGGAACGACATGTGGTCGTGCCTAGGGGCATGGCGGGGATACCCACCGAGCACGGGGACTTCAACGTGCAGGGCCCATCGGTCATCCGCTGTCCCACCTGGCTTCCCGATCCACCCGGCGCCTACCTCCTCTACTTCGCCCACCACAGGGGGTTCTCGATCCGACTGGCGGCCTCCGACCGGCCCGCCGGCCCATGGCACCTGGTCTCGAGCGACGTGCTCAACGCCGGGGACGCCGCACCGGTCCTGCCAACCGACCACACGAACCTGCACGTGGCCTCGCCCGACGTCCAGGTCGACGAGGAGGGTCGGACCCTGCGCATGACGTTCCACGGCCACGTGTCCCCATCGGCCGGAGGCCACCTGCCCTCCTGGGGCACCTACCCCACCTACGACCAGCACACTCTGGTGGCCACCTCGGGCGACGGCCGGCGCTTCCTCCCGCTACCCGACGGCCCGGCCATCTCCCCCTCGTACCACCGGGGCTTCGCCTGGGACGGATGGTGGTACGGGCTGTCCATGCCCTCCCAGCTGGTGCGCTCGGCCGACGGGCTCTCCGGCTTCGAATACGGGCCGACGCTGTTCGACGACGTGGAGATCCGGCACAGCGGCGTCCTGGTGGACGGTCACCACCTCCGTATCTGGTTCACGAGGGCCGGTGATGCTCCCGAGCGGATCATGGGGTGCAAGGTCGACCTCCGCGGCGACTGGACCGGCTGGACGCCATCCGAACCGGTCGAGGTGCTGCGACCGGCAGAGTCCTGGGAAGGAGCCGACCTGCCGGTGGAGCCCACCACCAGGGGTCCGGCGTTCCAACCCCAGAACGGCCTGCGGGATCCGTTCGTCCTGGACGACGACGGTGAGCGGTGGCTCTACTACGCGGCAGCCGGCGAGTTCGCCCTGGGTGTCGTCCGACTCCCGGAGCCGTCCTAGCGTCGAGATCATGCCCTCGGACCGCAAGATCCTCATCACAGGCCTGACCGGCCAGATCGGCCACCCCGTTGCCAGGTACCTGGCGCGGGACAACGAGGTCTGGGGGGTGGCCCGCTACTCAGCCGATGGCAGCCGGGAGCGGGCTGAGGCCATCGGGGTCCACCCCCATGTGGCCGATCTGGAGACCGGCGACTACGGGGACCTGCCGACCGACTTCACCCACCTCGTCCACTTCGCCGCATGGCAGGGTCCGACCCCCGACTTCGACCGGGCGATGCGGGCCAACGCCGAGGCCACCGGCCTCCTCATGGCGCACTGCCGGCACGCCGAGGCAGCCCTCATCGCCTCCACGAACACCGTCTACCGGCCCAACGAGGACCCCTGGCACGCCTATCTGGAGACCGACCCCCTGGGCGATCCGACCGCACCGCACAGCCCGACCTACGCCGTCTCGAAGGTCGGCCAGGAGGCGGTTGCACGCACCATGGCGCGGGCACTGGACCTGCCGACCACAATCGCCAGGATCAACGCCAGCTACGGACCCAACGGCGGCCTCCCCGCCTACCACTGCGACGCCATCGCAGCCGGCCACGCGGTTCTCCTGCGATCCCCCGACCAGTCCCCGTACACCCCGATCCACGAGGAGGACCTGGCTGGGCAGGTGGCGCCGCTGCTGGACGCTGCGTCGGCGCCGGCCACGATCGTGAACTGGTGCGGGGACGAGACGGTGACGGCCGAAGAGTGGTGCGCCCTGTTCGGCGAACGCCTCGGGATCGAACCCGAGCTGTCCTACTACGACCTTCCGGGCAGCCAGCCGGGCAGTGCCGCCGACCCGACGAAGCGTCTCTCGCTCACGGGTCCATGCACCGTTGGCTGGCGGGACGGCATGGTGGCCATGCTCGACATACGGGCAGGTCTCAGGCCGGGGTCCACGCACACGGCAGGTGCTTGATCCCGTTCACGAAGTTGGTTCGCAGCAGGTCCGGCTCGGCGGTCGAACGGATGTCAGGCAACCTGGTGAGCAGGTGCCGGAACATCACGCCCACCTCCCGCCGGGCAAGATGCGCCCCCAGACAGAAGTGGGGGCCGGGACCACCGAAGCCGACGTGGGGATTGGGGTCACGCCTCACGTCGAACCGGTCGGGATCATCGAACACCGCCTCGTCCCGGTTGGCCGAGTTGTACCAGAGCACCACCTTCTCGCCGACCTTGAACTCGTGGCCTCCCAGCCGCACGCCGTCGGTGGTGACCGTCCGACGGAAGTGGGTGACGGGGCTGGCCATCCGGACGATCTCCTCGACCGCGGTGGGCGTCACCCCGTCGATGTCGGCGAGCCAGACGGCGCGCTGGTCCGGGTTCTCCGTCAGGTAGTGCAGGCCCCAGGAGATGGCGTTACGCGTCGTCTCGTTACCGGCCACGCAGAGCAGCACGAAGAACGAGGCCAGCTCGTCGGAAGTCAGGCGCTCACCATCCACCTCGGCGTTGACCAGCAGCGAGGTGAGGTCCTGGCCGTCACCGCCGCGTCGGGCATCAGCCGTCTCGTGCATGATGGCCGCCAGACCGGCGCCGGCGCCCAGCAGCGCCTCCACGGGGTTGACGTCCTCCGGGATGTACTCCGGGTCGCCCTGGCTGAGCACGACGTTGGAGTGGTTGAACACCTCGTCGTAGCGATCAGGGGCGATTCCCATCATGTCGCAGATGACCGCCAGCGGAAGGCGGGCCGCCACCTCGGTCACGAAGTCGCACTCCCCCCGGGCAGCCACGCCATCCACGATCGCACCAGCCGTGCGCTCGACCCCGTCCTCGAGGGAGCGCATCATGCGCGGCGTGAAGCCGGCCGACACCACCTTGCGGAGCCGGGCATGGCGGGGGTCGTCCATGGAGATCATCGACCCGAAGAACTCCCGGAACTCAGGCGGCAGGTCGGTGATGTTGACGCCCTCACCCGAACAGAACCACTCAGGATGACGACTGGCCTCGATCACGTCAGCGTGTCTGGTGATTGCCCAGTAGCCCGGCCCGGCCGGGAGGAAGTCGTTCTCCACCTCGGCGAAGAACCGGATGGGGTCCCGGCGGCGGAGCGCAGCGAACCCGGCGTGGCGGTCGGTCAGCGGGCCGGACCAGAACGGGTCCACGTCGGAGAGGTCGATTTCGGCAAGGTCAGCGTCGGTGGATCCCATCGGCCCGAACCTACGCGGTGCATCGGCCTACTTCCCGATCCGGGCCGGGAGCCGTCGGCCGCTTAGATTCGGGCCATGACCACCGATCCGATCAGACTGCTCACAGACCGGGTGGCCATCAGGGACCTGCTGACCCGCTACGCCACCGCCGTGGACCGCCGCGACTGGGACCTCTACCGGAGCGTGTTCACGACCGACGCCGAGATCGACTACACGTCGGCAGGCGGAATCGCCGGAACCGTGGACGAGGTCGTGGCGTTCCTGGACGAGGTGCTGTCCGGCTTCGAGATGACCCAGCACCTGGTGTCCAACCTGGCCGTCGAGGTGGACGGCGACTCCGCCCGGGTGACCGCCATGTTCAACAACCCGATGCGCCTACCGGGCGGCGATACCTGGTTCACGGGAGGCTGGTACCACCACGACCTGGTACGCACCACCGGAGGCTGGCGCAGCCGCAGGCTCCGGGAAGAATCCGCCTGGTTCGACCGCGCACCGTTCTGAGGACCGACGCGCTCCGTTCCGAGCGAGGATGCGCACCTAGCCGATGATCGTCGGGTTCCGATCCGCCTGCAGGTCCTCGAACCTGCGCATGGCCATCCCCAACGTGACGTCGTGGGTGAAGACCCAGAACCGGCCGGACCTGACGGCCTCCACCACCCGGGTCGCAACCTCTGCCGGCTGGATCCCACGCTCGTCCAGCATCTCCCCGAGGGCCGCCTGGGTCTCCCCACTGGACCCGTGTACGTCCACCCAGTCGGGCCGGAGCCGGCCCACGTCGAAGATCTCCGTCCGGACCAGCTCCGGGCAGAGGCACGACACCCCCACGGGCGTCGGCTCCAGCTCTCGGTAGAGCGCCTCGGAGAGGCCGACCACGGCGTGCTTCGAGGCGCAGTACATGCCCAGGAGCTCGCTGGTCATGACGCCGGCCTGGGAGGCCACGTTGACTATGTGCCCCGCACCGGCCTCCACCATGCGTGGGGCGAAGGTCGTGACGCCGTGCGCCACGCCGAGGACGTTCACGTCGAAGGTCCACCGCCACTCCGCCGGCGTCGTCTGCAGCATCGGCCCTGCCGGACCCACCCCCGCGTTGTTGCACAACAGGTGCACGGCTCCGTGGCGGTCCCAGGCGGAGTCGGCCAGAGCGGCGACGGCCTCCGGATCAACCACGTCGCAGACCACCCCGGAGACCGAACCCCCGGCTTCGGCCAACCTCGCCACCTGGGCGTCGAGGGAAGCCTCGTCGCGGTCCGAGAGGACGACATGCATTCCCTCGGCCAGGAAGGCCTCCGACATGGCCAGGCCAATCCCGGAAGCCGCCCCGGTGACCACGGCCACCCTTCCGTCCAGTTCCTCGAGCATGCCGTACCCTCGTCGTCGACCGGCCCCATGTCTATGCGGCCTGACGGCCTGACGGCCAGACGGCTGGCCGATGGCGCGCCCCGCCCGGCACGCCCACTCCCCGACCCCACGGTTACCGTCGACCCATGAGCGGCCCCCTTGACGGAATCAGGATCGTGGACCTGTCCGTCGCCATCACCGGCCCGCTGGCCGCCGGAATGCTCGTCGACCAGGGCGCCGACTGCGTCAAGGTCGAGCAGGCTCCCACCGGCGACGTGGCCCGGTGGCTGGGCAGCACGGTCGCCGGGATCTCGGCGATGTTCCAGGCCGCCAACAGGGGCAAGCGGTCGATCGTGCTGGACCTCGGTCAGGCCGACGGCCTGGCGATCCTCCGGGACCTGGTCGCCGACGCCGACGTGCTGGTCCAGAACTTCCGACCCGGTGTGGCGGAACGACTGGGCGTCGCCTACGACGACATCCGATCCATCAGGCCGGACATCGTCTACGCAGACCTCACCGGCTTCGGGCCCAGCGGCCCCTACAGCCACCGCCGGGCCTACGACACGGTCATCCAGGCACAGTCGGGCATGGCGGCCAGCCAGACCGGCCTCAACGACGAACAGCCCAAGTTCCTCAGGCAGCTTGTGTGCGACAAGGTCACCGCCTACACGGCCTGCCAGGCCATCACCGCCGCCCTCTTCGCAAGAAGTCGGGGGGCCGGCGGCCAGCACCTGGAGCTGAGCATGCTGGACGCCTGCATCGCCTTCCTGTTCGTGGACGGTGCCGAGCACGAGGTGATCCTGGAGGGCGACTATTCCGGACCCCAGTCGGTTGCCGCCAACAACACCCCGCTGGCCTTCGACGGTGGCTTCGCCGCTGTGACGGTGCCCACCGACAAGGAGTTCCACGGCCTGGCCCGGGCAATGGGCGTGGACAGCTCGGATCCCGAGCTCGCAACCGTCAGGGACCGGACTGCCAACCGCGAAAAGGCGATGGCCTTCCACCGGGCCGTGCGGGAGAACGCAACGAGGCTCACCGTGTCAGAGGCCGAGGCACTGCTGGAGGCCAACCAGGTGCCGTTCGGGATCGTGCGTGCCGTCAACGAGATCCAGAACGATCCACAGGTGATCGCAAACGGGATCTTCTCCGAGTTCGACCATCCGGCGGCCGGTCGGGTGCGACACCACCGGCCACCCACCCGCTTCCACGGCACCCCCACCGAACTGCGTGAACCAGCCGCCCCGACACTCGGCCAGCACTCCGACGAGATCCTGGCCGAGACCGGTCGAGCCGATCGGATCGACGAACTGCGTACAGCCGGGGTGGTGGGATGACCAGCACGCCATCGGACCGGGAGCACCGCGACCACCGGCGCTACGACGCCTACGCCCGATACCACGACGAGCACGGCGCGACGGAGCTCATCCCGGCAGCCACGGTCATCGTCCTGAGGGACACCCCTGACGGCCTCGAGACCCTGATGCTCCACAAGAACTCGAAGATCGCCTTCGGCGGCATGTGGGTGTTCCCGGGCGGCCGCATCGACGACGCCGACGAGGTGCTCGACGAGGACGGCAGGCCCGATGAGCTGGCCACGGCAGCGGCCGCAGCGGTGAGGGAGGCGGCCGAAGAGGCATCGGTGACCGTGGACCCGGACAAAATGGTCTGGTTCGCCCGCTGGGTACCGCCACCGGTCATGCCCAAGCGGTTCGCCACCTTCTTCTTCGCCGCCCGCCTGGAGGGCGACGCCGGGTCGGTCGCCATCGACGACGGCGAGATCACCGACCACGAGTGGATGCGGCCGGCCGATGCGATGGCCCGGCGCGATACCGGCACGATCGAGTTGGCACCGCCGACCTGGATGACGCTGAACCAGTTGGCGGCCTACACAGACGTCGCCGGGGCGCTGGCCGAGATGCTCGCAGCCGAGCCGGCCTTCTACGAGACGCACATGGCTAGGACCGACAACGGTCCGGTCGCCATGTGGGAAGGCGACTGCGGATACGAGACGACCGACCCGACCATGCCGGGTGCCAGGCATCGCCTGACGATGGTCGAGGACCGGTACCGGTTCGAGGACGACCGGTCCTGACCGGCCGCGCCCATACTTCACACCCACCCCACCTACGATCGGCCACCGTGGACAACACACCGAAGACGACCGTGCAGGACACGACCGGCCTGGGCGGCCTCACCACTGCCGAGGTGGCCGAACGCATCGCCGACGGTCGGGTGAACGACGTTCCGGACGCTCCGGTCAGGACGACCAGCGAGATCTTCCGGGCCAACGCCCTGACCCCGATCAACGCCATCATGGGCGCCCTCTTCGCGCTCATACTCGTGGCCGGATTCCCCGGTGATGCCCTCTTCGCAGGGGTGATCGTCTCGAACAGCATCATCGGCACCGTCCAGGAACTCCGTGCCCGACGCACCCTCACCAACCTGGCCGTCCTCTCGGCTCCCGGAGCCAGGGTGGTGCGTGACGGAACCGCCACCGACATCGACGTATCAGGCGTGGTGGCCGACGACCTCTTGGAACTGCGACCCGGAGACCAGGTGGTCGTGGACGGCGTGGTCGTCGACGCCCTCGGCCTGGAGGTGGACGAATCCCTCCTGACCGGCGAAGCCGACCCGGTGGACAAGACGGTCGGCGACATGGTCCTGTCGGGCAGCTTCGTGGCGGCCGGCACGGGGCACGTACGGGCAACGGGTATCGGCTCCGAGTCGTATGCCGCCACCCTCGCCGAGGAGGCCAGGCGCTTCAGCCTCGTGGACAGCGAACTCCGATCCGGGGTGAACTCCATCCTCCGGTGGCTGACCGTGATCATCCCTCCGGCCGCCGGCCTGCTGCTGATCCGACTCCTCGTCACCGAGGACCTCTGGGAGGAGGCGTTGCGGGGCACGGTGGCCGCCGCTGTCGCCATGGTCCCCGACGGCCTGGTCCTGCTGACCAGCCTCTCGTTCATCGTCGGGGTGATCGCCCTCGCAAGGCGTGGGGCCCTGGCCCGCGAGCTGGCCTCGGTGGAGCTCCTGGCACGCGTCGACATCCTCTGCCTGGACAAGACCGGCACGATCACCACCGGTGAGATCGCCTTCGCCGGCATCGAGACGATCGGCGCCACCACGGCCGACGAGGCAGCCGGCGCCGTGGGCGCCATGGCAGCGGTCGACCCCGCCCCCAACGCCACGCTGGCCGCCCTGGCTTCCGCCCTGGATGCGCCCGACTGGTCCGCCACGACGACCGTTCCGTTCTCGTCGGCCCGCAAGTGGGCGGCAGCCGACTTCGACGGTAGGGCCACCTTCCACCTGGGAGCACCCGACATCCTGCTGCCGAAGGGTGAATGGGCGGTCGCGCGTGAACGGGTCGCCGAGCTGGCCGAGGCGGGCCAGCGGGTCCTGGTACTCACCCGCTCGAGCGCCGGCACGTGTGATCCCGAGACCCTTCCAGCAGCACGACTGCCGATGTGCCTGATCCTCCTGGAGGACACGGTCAGGCCCGAGGCACCCGAGATCCTGACGTGGTTCGTAGAACAGGGCGTAGCCCTCAAGGTGATATCCGGCGACCACCCCGCCACGGTCGCCGCCGTGGCCCGTCGGGCCGGCGTACCCGGAGCCGACCACTGGATCGACGCCAGGGACCTCCCCGACGACCAGGAAGCCCTGGCCGATGCGGTGGTGGCCGGGGCCGTGTTCGGGCGCGTCACACCACACCAGAAGCGGGCCATTATCGAGGCCCTGCAGTCCCGGGGCCACACGGTCGCCATGACCGGCGACGGCGTGAACGACGTGCTCGCCCTGAAGGACGCCGACATGGGCATAGCCATGGGCTCGGGCAGCTCGGCATCACGGGCGGTCGCCCAGCTGGTCCTGCTGGACGACCAGTTCTCAACCCTGCCCCGGGTGATGGCCGAGGGCCGTCGGGTCATCAACAACGTCGAGCGGGTGGCGAACCTGTTCATCACCAAGGCCACCTATGCCGTCCTGCTGACCGCCCTCGTGGGCCTGTTCGGGGTTCCGTTCCCGTTCCTGCCCAAGCAGCTGACCCTCATCGGCACCATCTCCGTAGGGGTACCCGGCTTCTTCCTGGCCCTCGCACCCGATGCCTCCCTGGTCAGGCCGGGGTTCCTGCCCCGGGTGCTGCGCTTCGCCCTGCCGGCCGGAACGGCGGCCGCCGCCGCCACCTTCGCGGCCTACGAGATCGTCCGCCGCAGCGACGCCACCCTGGAGGCGGCCCGCACCTCGGCCACCCTCACGCTGCTGGGCATCAGCCTCGTCGTCCTGCTCGGCATCAGTCGTCCGCTGCGACCCTGGAAGGTCGGGCTGGCCGGCGCCATGGGTGCCTGGTACGCCCTGACCATGGCCTGGTCATTCCCCCGCGACTACTTCGAGCTGGTGATTCCACCCACGTCGGCGTGGCTGACGGCTGCGATCTGTACGGCGTTGGGCAGCCTCCTGGTCGCCGTCCTGCCTCGGCTCCTGCACCGCTTGCAGGCACGGCGCTAGGCCGCCGGCCCAGCCACGGAAGGCCCGCGACTAGCGTCACCGGGCACCACGGGGATCATCGTCGATCCCCACCCGACCCGAGGGGTTCGACGATGACCGATACCGGCACCAGCCTCTTCGCCACCGCTCTGGACCAGTTCAACCGTGGCGCCGACATCATCGGCCTTCCCGACGACCTCAGGTCGATCCTCTCACAGCCCAAGAACGAGATCATCGTCAACTTCCCGGTCCTCATGAACAACGGCACCTACAGGGTGTTCCGCGGCTACCGGATCCAGCACAGCAACCTGCTGGGCCCGTACAAGGGCGGGGTGAGGTTCCACCCGATGGTGGACCTGGACGAGGTCAAGGCCCTGGCCTCATGGATGACATGGAAGTCGGCCCTCTGCGACATTCCGTTCGGGGGCGCCAAGGGCGGCATCTCGTTCGACCCGACAGCGCTCGAGGTCGACGAGTTGGAGCGGGTGGTCCGACGGTTCACCCACGCCCTGGGGACCAACATCGGTCCCGACCACGACATCCCCGCCCCCGACCTGGGCAGCAACGCCCAGTCGATGGTCTGGATGATGGACACGTATGCCAACTCCACCGGGGCGACGGAGCGCCAGAACGTGAAGCGGATCGTCACCGGCAAGACCCTGGAGACGGGCGGCAGTCCCGGCCGGGAGAAGGCCACCGGACAGGGGGTCGTGTTCTGCCTACAGCACTGGGCCGACGAGGTCGGATTCGACCTTTCCGGGGCCACTGTCAGCATCCAGGGCTTCGGCAACGTGGGCAGTGCGACGGGGAAGATCCTGCAGGTGCACGGCGCCAGGCTGGTGGCGGTGGCCGACCACGCCGGAGCCATCACCGACGAGGACGGCATCGACGCCTTCGAGTTGGCCGACTGGGTCCGGGAACACGGATCGGTGGCCGGCTTCCCGAAGGCCATGTGGATCGATGAGGAGGACTTCTGGTCGGTCCCGGCCGACCTCCTCGTGCCGGCAGCCCTGGAGAACCAGATCACCGCCGCGAACGTGGGCCGCATCCAGGCACGGGTCGTGGTCGAGGCAGCCAACGGTCCGACGACCCTGGAGGCGGAGAAGATCCTGGAACAGCGCGGCATCGAGGTCCTACCGGACATCCTCGTGAACGCCGGCGGCGTCGTGGTCTCGTACTTCGAGTGGCTGCAGAACCGTTCGGCACAGCGCTGGGACCTGGAGGACGTGGACTTCAAGCTGCGGGAGATCCTGTGGAAGGCCTGCGACCAGGTTGTCGACATCCGCTCCGAGCTGGGGATCGCGTCCCGCCGGGATGCCGCCTACGCAGTGGCCCTCCGACGCCTGCAGGTCGTATACCAGCAGCGGGGAATCTTCCCCTGAGCCCGGAAGTCCATGGCTGACGGGACCCGGACCCTGCTCGTCGGCGACGGACCGCTCGCCGCTGGGCTGCACGACGGCCTCGTGCACCGTGGCCACGTGGTGGCCCAGGTGGTGCCCGTAGGAGCGGACGGTGGGACGGACATCGGTGCGGGCATCGACGCGGGTATCGGTGCCGGCGTCAGCCTGATCGGCCCACCCGACCTCGTGGTCCACGTTCCGCAGGTTCCGGCCGGCCCGGTGGCGCTCGTCGACCAGACCACGCAGCAGTGGGTGGAGGCCTGCGAGGCGCCCATGGCCGAGGCCTTCGCCGTGGCCCGGGCCTGTCGACCACACCTCTCCGACGGTGCACGCCTGGTGTGGGTCCTGCCGACCGTCGCCATGGGTGGGGCCGCAGGCTACGTCGGGTCGGCAGCGGCATCCGAGGGGATCCGCGCCCTGGCCAAGAGCGCCGCCAGGCAGTGGGGGCCCGATGGCCTGACCACGGCGGTGCTGGCCGTGGCACCAGAGCTGGCCTTTCCACCCGACACGGGCGCCGGGGCGCGGACCTCGGCTGCGACCACGCTCACAGGTCCGGCCCTGGGTGGACCGGGTGACGCCTTCGGGGACATCGCCCCCCTACTCGACCTGCTCGCCGATCCGGCGGCCCGGTTCATGACCGGTGCGACGCTGGTGGCAGACGGCGGTGTCTGGATGGCGCCGTGAGCCCCGACCTGGCGCCGGGGGACCAACTGCTGGAAGGCCGCGTGGTCCTGGTGACCGGTGGTGCCTCAGGCCTGGGCCTCGGGATGGCCACGGCCATGGCGGCCCACGGGGCGGCGGTCGTGCTGGCCTGTCGACGACCCGAGACCGGCGAGCCCGCCGCCGTCCAGCTCCGGGAGGCCGGACACGACGTCCGGTGCGTCCGCTGTGACGTGGCCTCGGCCGACGACCTCCGAGCCGCCGTGGAGGCGACCGTCACGGCCCATGGGCGGCTGGACTGCATGGTCCACAACGCCATCGCCCCGACCCTTGGACCCACCCGGATCCAGGACGTGGCACAGGACCACTGGGACGCCATGATGGCCACCGCCATCCGGGCCACGTTCGAAGGAGCCCGTGCCGCCCACCCGCACCTACGTGAGGCCGGCGGCTCGATGATCCTCATGACGTCGGCGGCCGGGATGGAGGGAAGCGCCAGCCTCCCCGTCTACGCCATGGTGAAGGCGGCCCAGCGCACCCTGGCCAAGGGGCTGGCGGCGGAATGGGGAGCCGACGGGATCCGCGTCAACTGCATCGCACCGGTGGCCCTCACCCCGGCGATGGAGCGTGCCTACGGGGAGAACCCGGTCCTACACGAGCGACTGCTGGAACGGACCCCACTGGGTCGGATCGGCGACCCGCTGGATGACGTGGGCCCTGTGGCGGTGTTCCTGGCCAGCGAGATGGCGCGGTTCATCACCGGACAGACGCTCTGCGTGGACGGTGGCGGCTTCCTGGGTCTCTGACCGGGCGGAGTGTGCCCGTGGGGTTCAGCCCACCTCGGCGAGTGCGGCGGCGGCACGACGTGCGGCCACCTGGCGACGCCCGATGATGGGCGTGGTCGGCGCGTATCCGGCGGTGGCCCGCTCGGCCTCCGACTCTCCGCCCCAGAATCCCAGCTCGCGGTTCTCGCGGGCGTACTGGCGACAGGAGTCCATGGCCGGACAGGCGGCGCAAAACTCTGCGGCACGCGCCTCCCGGCGGACCCTGGCTTCGGGACGCTCGGCGAAGGGGGCGAAGAACTGGTCGCTCCAGCCCACGCAGAGGGCGTCATCCACCCAGTTCATCGCCTGCGAGTCGACGTAAAGGTTCACCACTGCATCTGACACGGTTGCCTCATTCCCTCGGACACCTCGACCGGATGGAACGGATTGCCCCTCCGCGGATGTCGTCATCTCGCCTGCCCTGAGATCGTAGGAATCCCATCCGACGCACTCCAGTGTTTCGCGATGATTGTTAGAGAACCTATCTATCTATTTACGCGATAGTTCATCCATATTGGATGCCTGCCCACGATGACCGATGGGTAATAACCGGCCGAATCCACCGAAAGACCGCCCCCGCCGGCATCTCCGCTCGGGCCCCACCCACCCGGATCGTGCATCGCCCACCCGAGGCTGCCAGAGTGGCGCAGTGCCCGACGATTCCCTGATCAACATGGACGACGAGACCCACGAGGACCACGATCCCGGTCCCTACTTCGACGACCTGGTCGTCGGACAGACCCTCCAACCGGCACCGGCCATCACGATCGGCCCCGGAGAAGCGGCCATCTACCAGGCCATCTGCGGTGATCCACTGGCCACCTCGCTCAGCCACCCGCTGGCCGAAGCGGTCACAGGCCAGCCGGGTGCCCTGGTGAATCCGGCGCTCGTCCTCCACGTATCGATCGGCCAGAGCACGGTGGCGACCCGACGCGTGATCGCCAACCTCTTCTACCGGGGCGTCGTCCTACACCGACCGGTCCGCCACGGTGAGACCCTCCACACCACCGTCGAGATCCGGGGCCTCTCCGAGTTGAGCCGACGCGACGACCGGCCCGCCCGTGGCCTGGCCCTGCTGGGCATCCGCACCGTGCGGGTCGACGACGGCGCCACCGTGGCCGACTACGAGCGGTGCGCAATGCTGCGGTTCCGGGATTCCGCCAAGATGACCGGACACGAGGATGACCTGGGAGCCGTCGACTTCGACATCCGACTCGACGACTGGGTGGACCGGATTCCGGCCGGCTGGGACCCCACGCCGCTCAGCCCGGTAGCCGTCGAGGGCTGGCGAGTAGGGGTCCGACGCAGCGACCGGCTGAGGGACACCGTCGGGCTCGCCACGGAACTCGCCCGACTCACCCAGAACCAGGCCCCCGTACACCGGGACCCGGCGCTGGGGCCCGAGGGCCGACGACTCGTCTACGGGGGCCACACCATCGGTCTGGCCCAGGCCTCGCTGATCCGGATGCTGCCGGATACGGCCACCGTGCTGGGCTGGCAGGCCTGCGACCACCTGGCCCCGGTGTTCGAGGGCGACGTGCTGACCTGCCACCACACGCTGCTCGACGAGAAGCCGGCTGCCGGCGGCCGACTCCGGGCCGTGAGGGTCGAGGTGGACAGCGATCGCGGTGGCGAAGCCGTTCCGGTCCTGGACTGGCGCGTCGTGACCTGGGGCGCCTGACGGCCCGTCGCCCCACTGAACTCAGTCGGCTGTCGCCACCGCTCCCCGGTCGATGAGCGCCCCCACCTCGGCCGAGGTGAGGCCCAGGTCGCCGGTCAGTATCTCCACGGTGTGCTGACCCAGCAGCGGCGCCACCCGGGCGCCCCGGTCGACGGCAGCACCTGAGCCACCGAAGGCCAACGGGGATCCGGGAACAAGGTGGGTGCCCACGCCCGGCTGGTCCAGTTCGGCGAACAGCGGGTTGGCCGTCGAGCACCGGGGGTCCTCTGCCACCAGCTCGGCGACAGTCCGGTACGGACCCCAGCACACGCCGTGTGCGTCCAGCCCGTCGGCAACCTGGACAAGGGTGCGTGCCGCGAACCAGGGATCGAACAGGTCGCAGAGCCGCCCGGTGGCCACGTACCTGGCGCCCTCGTCGCCGAAGTCCACGCCCAGTTCGTCGGCGAGGGCGGCCACCTCGGTGCCCATGTCGGTCACCTCCAGCAGGCCCCGCCACTGCTTCGGGGTGATCGCCACGACCATCACCCGCCGGTCGTCGGCCGTCGTGAAGTCCCGCCCGAAGGCCCCGTAGATGGCGTTGCCGACCCGACCACGGACCTCGCCGTTGACCTGGGCCTCCGCCAGGTTCCCCAGGGATCCCACGGTGGCCAGCGCCACGTCGGAAAGGGCAATGGTGACCTGCTGGCCCTCGCCGGTCCGATAGCGGTGCCGATCGGCAGCCACCAGGCCCAGAGCCGCCATCTGCCCGCAGACCAGGTCCCAGGCCGGAACGACGTTGTTCACCGGGCGCGGATCGTCCGGGTGGCCTGTCATGGCCGGATAACCGACCGCGCAGTTGATCGTGTAGTCCAGCGCGCTGGTGCCGTCGTGCGAACCCGTGATGACGAGCATCACCAGGTCCTGGCGACGGGACCGCAGCTCGTCGTATGACATCCACCCCACCGCCGGGAAGTTCGTGAGGAAGTTGCCGGCCCTGGCAATCAGCTCGGACAGCAGCTCGGTCACCTCGGGATCCCGCAGGTTCACGGCCAGCGAGCGCTTGCCCCGGTTGAGGCCGTTCCAGTAGAGGCTGACGCCCTCGGCGGTCAACGGCCAACGGCGGTGGTCCAGGCCCCCACCCACCTGGTCGAAGCGGATGACGTCGGCGCCCAACTGGGCCAACGTCATCCCGCCGGACGGCGCGGCCACGAAGGCCGTGCCCTCCACGACCGAAAGGCCCTCCAGCGGGGCGGTCACCATCTCCTCCAACCGACCAGCAGGCTCAGGAGAGGGCCCGTATGTCTTCCAGGACGGTCGAGGCGTGTTCGTTGAGGTCCTCACCGGCCAGGTCGTAGGTACGGACGATGGTGCCCCCGGGGTCGATCAGGTAGCTGATGCGCCTCGGGTAGCCCTTTTCCGCCTGCACGGCCAGGTAGGCCGTACCCATCACCTTGTCGCTGTCGGCCAACAGGCGGTATGGAAAGCCCTGCTCGTCAGCGAAGTTCTTCTGTGCCTCGACGGTGTCGAAGCTGGCGCCGATGATCACCGCATCGGCTGATTCATAGTCCGGGGCTCGGTCACGGAACCCACCACCCTGGATCGTTCAACCGGGGGTGGATGCGAGCGGGTACCACCAGAGGGCCACCCAGTGGCCACGCAGGCTCTCCAGGGTCACGACCTGGCCATCCTGGTCGGACACGGCAAAGCCTGGAGCCGTGGTTCCAACTTCGAGCATCTGTTCTCCTCCGGTGACATGGCGTGTCGCTGCGACGAACCTAGCGCCCGGACCGTCACCGACCCGAGACCGGGTCAGGCCATCCAGGAGATCGCCTGGACCTCGCTGTAGGCCTCGAGGCCCGCGATGCCGCGGTCACGGCCGATCCCCGACTCCTTGAACCCGCCGAAGGGAGCGTTCGGGTGGGGCACGATGCTGTTCAGGGCCACGTTGCCGGATTCCAGGTGGCGGGCGATGCGATAGGCGCGTGCCATGTCACCGGCGTACACGTAGCTGTAGAGCCCGTATGCGGAATCGTTGGCGATGGCCACGGCCTCGTCGTCGCCGTCGTGGGGCAGCACCACCACCACCGGCCCGAACGCCTCCTCCCGCACGACGTGCATGTCGGACGTGCAGTCGGCCAGCAGGGTCGGGGCCACGAAGTAGCCGGGTAGGTCCGGACGATCGCCTCCGCACACCAGCGTGGCGCCACCGTCCACCCCGTTGCGGATGAACGCCTCCACGCTGTCGCGCTGGCGTTCGGAGACCAGCGGGCCGACGATGGTGTCGCGCTCGGTGGCATCGCCGACCTTGAGCATCCCGGCCACCGACTCCAGGGTGGACACGAGCTGGTCGTAGATGCTGCGGTGGCAGATCACCCGGGTGGGTGCCGTGCAGATCTGTCCGCTGTGGAAGCCCCAGACGCTGGCGATCGCCCCTACGGCTGCGTTCACGTCGGCATCCTCGGTCATGACCATGGCGCCCTTGCCACCCAGCTCCATCAGCACCCGGGTCATGGATGCCGCACCGTCGGCCATGATCCGCTTGCCCACCGCCGAGGATCCCGTGAAGCTGACCATGTTCACGTCCGGCGAGGCGACCAGGGCAGCGGAGGCCTCCACGCCAGAGGTCGTCAGGATGTTCACTACGCCGGGTGGGAAGCCTGCCTCGACCACCGCCTCACCCAGTCGCAGCACGCCCAGCGGGTCCTGTGGAGCCGGCTTGATGATGCAGGTGTTGCCCATGGCCAGCGCCGGAGCCAGCTTGCCGGCCACGTTCACGAGGGGGAAGTTGTAGGAGGTGATGCAGGCGACGACACCGACCGGTTGGCGATGCGAGACCGCTCCCACCAGGCCTGCGGGGCCCAGGGCCGAGGCGGCCTGGGTGACCGGCAGCTCGGCCCGGTCGAGGTCGCGGGGAATGGAGTACTGGGCATAGCGGTCGGCGAGGTTCGGTCCGACCTGCATGCTCTCGGCCACCTTGATGGTGGCACCCGTCTCGGCCTGGACCAGCGCCGACCACGTTGGCGCCCGCTCGCGGAGCACCTCGGCGAGGCGGGCCAGCATCGCTCCACGCTCTACCGGCGGGGTGTCCCGCCAGCCCGGAAGGGCGGCCTTGGCCGCGGCGATCGTCGCCTCGGCATCGGCAACCGACCCGTCGGGAGCATGGCCCACCACCCCGGTGGTGTTTGGATCCACGACCTCGTAGGTGGCCGCCGTGGACGTCCACTCCCCTCCGACGAGGAGCTTCCACTCCTCCTGCGGATCGATCTCGGCGATCTCGCCCATGTCGCTGGTTCTCCCTGCTGCAGATCGGGCGCCGTCCCGCCCGGGACCGGCCCCGGGGTGCCTGACACGGCGTCAGATGTCCTCTCGAAAGGGTACCGAGATGCCCCGTTCGGCCCCCCACCGGCCCGCTGGCCCACCGGCCCACGACCTCGGTCGAGCGGGACATCGCCCACGTGGTTGGACGCACGCGCAGCGTTGGACGACACTTCGGGTTCCTGCAGATCACGAAATTGCGGGGCGCAACAGGGACGGGAGCACCGATGTTCGACACCTTGATCCGGGGAGGCTGGGTCGTGGACGGCGACGGTGGCCCACGGCGCCGCGCCGACGTGGGCATCGTGGAGGGGCGCATCACCGACATCGGCCCGGACCTGGACACCGCCGGTGCGACGGTGCTGGATGCCGACGGACGGATCGTGTGTCCCGGATTCGTGGACGTCCACACCCACTACGACGCCCAGCCGTTCTGGGACGGCACCCTCAGCCCGTCGCCACTACACGGCGTCACGACGGTCATAGGCGGGAACTGCGGCTTCACCATCGCCCCGCTCTCCGACGACCCGGCCGACGGCGAGTACCTGATGAGGATGCTGTCGCGGGTGGAGGGCATGCCGCTGGAGTCCCTCCGGGAGGGCGTGCCCTGGGACTGGAAGAGCACCGCCGAGTTCCTGGACGCCGTCGACCCGCTGCTGGCGATAAACGCCGGCTACAAGGTCGGTCATTCGGCGCTGCGTCGGGTGGTCATGAGCGACGATGCGGTGCAGCGGGAGGCCACCGAGGCCGAGGTGGCCGCCATGGCCGAGCTCCTCAGGGCGGGGCTGGCCGCCGGCGCCATGGGATTCTCGTCGACCTGGTCCACCACCCACAACGACGCCGAGGGTCGACCGGTACCCAGCCGGCATGCGGCCCGCAGCGAGCTCATCCAGCTCTGCTCGGTGCTCGTCGACTTCCCGGGCACCGGCCTGGAGTTCCTGCCCGGAATCGGCGGCCCCGTCGACGAGGAGTCGCGGCAGCTCCTCACCGACATGTCGCTGGCCGCCGGTGGCAGGCAGCTCAACTGGAACGTCATGCAGGTCACCGCCGGAAACGTCGACGAGTGCCTCCTGAAGCTGGAGGCCGGTACCCATGCGGCCGAACGCGGCGCCAAGGTCGTGGCCCTCACCGTGCCCACGCTCATCGCCGCCCGGCTCTCATTCGCCAGCGGCTTCGTGCTGGATGCGATCCCGGGCTGGGCCGACGTCATGTTCCTTCCCCGCGAGGAGAAGAAGCGGATCCTGGCCGACCCCGCGCAACGGAAGCGACTGGACGACCTGGCCCAGGGCGACCACCCGCTCCGTCGGCTGGCCAACTGGGGTGCCCTGACCATCTTCGACACCGTGAACCCCGTGAACGCCCGTTTCGACGGGCGCACGGTGGCACACATCGCCGCCGAGCTGGGCTGCGACCCGTTCGACGCCCTCCTGGACATTGCCATCGCCGACGACCTGCAGACCTCCTTCGGTCGGGCCGACGTGCCCGCCAGCCGGGAGGACTGGGAAGCCAGGGTGGGGATCTGGCGGGACGGCCGTGCGGTCATCGGCGCCTCGGATGCCGGCGCACACCTGGACCTGCTGGCCACCTTCAACTACCCCACCAGGGTCCTGGCCGAGCCGGTCAGGCAGCACGGCCTGCTGGAGCTGGAGGAAGCGGTGCACCTCATGACCGCGGTCCAGGCCGACCTCTACGGCCTCGTGGACCGGGGGCGGCTCCACGTGGGCGCCCATGCCGACGTGCTGCTCATCGACGAGTCCACCGTGGACAGCGACCCCGTCACCATGCGTCCCGACCTGCCGGGTGGCGCCGCTCGCCTGTACGCCGGCGCCTCGGGCATAGACGAGGTGCTCGTGGCTGGAGTCGCGGTCGTGGAGGCCGGGACGTTCACCCGTGCCCGACCCGGGCGGGTGCTCCGCAGCGGCACCGACAGCCGCTGACCCGGATAGGAGAACCACCATGGCCGACCACCGTTCCTTCTTCCTGGAAGAGTCCCTGCACGACTACGTGCTGGACAACACCACCGCCGGTGACGCGGTGGACGCGTCGCTGTCCGCCGCCACCCGGGAACTCGGCGGCGTGGCGCGCATGCAGGTCGCCAGGGACCAGGGCGCGTTCCTCTCCATGCTGGTCTCAGCAGTCCGGCCCCGGCTGGCCGTCGAGGTGGGCACCTTCACCGGCACCTCCTCACTGGCCATTGCCAGGGCCCTACCCGACGGCGGGCGCCTGCTCTGCTGCGACGTCTCCGAGGAGTGGACGGCCATCGCCAGGCGCCACTGGGAGGCGGCCGGCGTCTCGGACCGGATCGACCTGGTGATAGCGCCGGCCATCCAGACGCTGCGCGCCCTGGCGGACGACACGCAGGTCGACTTCGCCTTCATCGACGCCGACAAGACCGGCTACCTCGCCTACTACGAGGAGCTGGTCCCACGCCTGTCGGACCACGGCCTCCTGGTAGTGGACAACGTGCTGTGGTCCGGCCGGGTCATGGACACCTCGATCCTCGACGACGACACGGTGGCACTCCGGGAGTTCAACGCCCGAGTGGTGGCCGACGACCGCGTCGAGGTGGTCATGCTGTCCATCGGAGACGGCGTCTCGGTGGTGCGGAGGCGCTGACCCGCCCCGGGTGGGACCGTCGATAGGCCCGGGATTAGGCTGCCCGACGGTCACAGGGTTACCTGTCGGTAACCGACGGACCGCCGGATCCCGGCACGCACCAACCAGCGAGAGGACCATTCCAATGGCCGAAGCCGTAATCGTCGCCACCAGCCGCACCGCCATCGGTCGTGCAGGAAAGGGCAGCTTCGTGGACGCCCGTCCCGATGACATGTCCGCCTTCATCATCGACGACGTCCTGGGGAAGGTCCCCGAGCTCCCCCGCGACCAGATCGAGGACGTCATCTGGGGAACCGCCCAGCCGGGCGGCGAGCAGGGCTACAACCTGGGTCGCGTTGCCGGCCTGCTGGCCGGCCTGGACGCCCCGGGAACCACCGTGAACCGGTACTGCTCGTCTTCGCTCCAGACCATCAGGATGGCCGCCCACGCCATCCTGGCCGGCGAGGGCGACGCCTTCGTGTCCGGCGGCGTGGAGTGCGTGAGCCGATTCCAGTTCGGCGCATCCGACACCGGCTCCCACAACCCGCGCTTCGGCGACGCCGAGGGCCGCACCGCCGAACGCACCTGCGAGGGCACCGGTTCATGGACCCCGCCCTCCGGCCTGCCGGACGTCTACATCGCCATGGGCCAGACCGCCGAGAACGTGGCCGAGCACATGGGGGTGTCGCGTCAGGCCCAGGACGAATGGGGCGTGCGCTCCCAGAACCGGGCCGAGGCCGCCCAGGCCCGTGGCTTCTTCGAGCGGGAGATCTCCCCGTACACGCTTCCGGACGGCACCGTGGTCTCCACCGACGACTGCATCCGGCCCGGAACCACCTACGAGAAGGTGTCGCAGCTCTCGCCCGTGTTCCGTCCCGACGGCACCGTGACGGCCGGCAACGCCTGCCCACTGAACGACGGGGCCGCCGCCGTGGTGGTCATGAGCGACACCCGTGCAGCCGAACTGGGCATCAAGCCGCTGGCCAGGATCATCTCGTCCGGCGTCTCGGCCCTCAGCCCGGAGATCATGGGCCTGGGCCCCATCCAGGCCATCCGCCAGGCCCTCGGGCGGGCGGGCATGACACCCGACGACATCGACCTGTTCGAGATCAACGAGGCCTTCGCCGCCCAGGTGCTGCCCTCGGCCGACGAGATCGGAATCGACCTGGACAAGCTGAACGTGAACGGCGGGGCCATCGCCCTCGGCCATCCGTTCGGCATGACCGGTGCCCGCATCATGACAACCCTGCTGAACGGCCTCGAGGACACCGACGGCGAGTTCGGCGTGGAGTCCATGTGCGTGGGCGGCGGCCAGGGCATGGCCATGGTCGTCCAGCGCCTCCGCTGACCCGAGGCCGCTGACCAGGTCGGCGGCATCACCGGCGGGCCATGGCCCGGTCCATGAACTGGAGAACGCAGCGAAAACCGCAGTGGCCCGCCCCCAGGGGCGGGCCACTGTCGCGTTCGGTTGCCCGTGGTCGGGCCTGTTGGTCAGCCCTGGCCGCCTGAGGCCTCCTGGACCGAGACCCTGCCTGCGCTGATCCACGGCATCATCGCCCGCAGGTCGCTGCCGACCTTCTCGATGCGGTGCTCCCGACCCTCCGCCTCGAGGCGGTAGAAGTTCTCCCGCCCGCTGTTGGCTTCGGCCATCCACTCCTCGGCGAACTGGCCGCTCTGGATCTCGGAGAGGATCTCGCGCATGGTCTCACGCACGCTGTCGTTGATGACCCTCGGTCCACGGGAGAGGTCGCCGTACTCGGCGGTGTCCGACACCGAGAAGCGCATGCCACCGATGCCCTGCTCGTACATGAGGTCCACGATGAGCTTCAGCTCGTGGAGGCACTCGAAGTAGCAGATCTCCGGCTGGTAGCCGGCGTCCACCAGCGTGTCGAAGGCGCTGCGGACCAGCTCGGTGACGCCGCCGCAGAGCACCACCTGTTCGCCGAACAGGTCTGTCTCGCACTCCTCGGTGAACGTCGTCTCGATCACGCCAGCACGGGCACCACCCAGGCCATCGGCGTAGGCCAGGGCCAGCGCCTTGGCGCCACCCGACGGATCCTGCTCGACGGCGATGAGGCACGGCACGCCGCCGCCCTCCACGTAGGTCCTGCGCACCAGGTGCCCGGGACCCTTCGGGGCCACCATGATCACGTCCACGTCGGCCGGCGGCTGGATCAGGTCGAACCGGATGTTGAAGCCGCTGGCGAAGGCGAGGCCGTCACCGGCCTGGAGGTTGGGAGCAATGTGCTCCTCGTAGACCGCAGCCTGGTCGGTGTCGGGCAACAGGAGCATGATCACGTCAGCCCACGCCGACGCATCGGCCAACGACCGCACGACGAGGCCGGCCTCCGAGGCCTTGGCCTCCGACGCGGAACCGTCACGCAGGCCGACGCACACGTCGATGCCGGACTCCTTCAGGTTCAGGGCGTGGGCGTGCCCCTGGGAGCCGTACCCCAGGATCGCAACCTTCCGGTCGGCAATCGCCGAACGGTCGACGTCGGACTCGTAGTAGATGTTGGCCACTGCATTCTCCTGGCTTGCTGGTCTTGGCTGGTCTGGATATGGGCTTGCTGGTCCTGGTTGGCTTGCTGGTCCTGGTTGGCTTGCTGGTCTGGTTCTGGCGTGCTGGACCTGTTACCGGCCCCGGCCGTCGCCATCGTCCAGGGTGGCGAGGGCCACCCTGCCGGTGCGCTGCAACTCGACGATCCCGTACGGCCGCAGCAGGTCCTCGAACTCGTCCACCCGGGCGGGCAGGCCGACGAGCGACAGCATCATGCGGTCGGTTCCCACGCTCAGGACCTTTCCGCCGGCCCGGTCCAGGTGCTCGACTATCTCGTCCCGGCGATCCGGCTCGGCCGAGACCGTCACGAGCATCAGCTCGCGCTCCACGGCGTGGCCCGGGTGCAGCTCACGGATCTCCACCACGTTCACGAGCTTGTCCAACTGCTTCACGATCTGGTCCAGCGGAGCCGACTCCAGGTCCACGACCACGGTGATCCGGCTGAACATCTCGTCATCGGTCGGAGCCACGGCCAGCGACTCGATGTTGAACGCCCTACGGGCGAACAGCGAGGCGACACGTGCCAGCACGCCCGACTTGTTCTCCACGGTCACGACCAGCGTGTGGTACCGGTAGTCCGGTCCCTGGATGTTCATCGGGGCTGGTCCTGCTGGAAGGGAGGCACCAGCAGCTCCGAGTTCGTGGCCCCCGATGGGACCATCGGATAGACCTTCTCCGCTGCGGACACTCGGAAGTCGATCACCACGGGTCGGTCGTTGATCTCGTTGGCCCTGGCGATGGCCGGTGCGACCTCCTCGGGATCGTCCACCCTGATGCCCACGCAACCCATGGACTCGGCCCACATCTTGTAGTCAGGGACGTCCTTGGACAGGAAGACCTCCGAGTACCGCTCCTCGTAGAACATCTCCTGCCACTGCCGGACCATGCCCAGATATGAGTTGTTGAGGAGTGCCACCTTGATCGGAATGTTCTCGACGGTGGCCGTGACCAGCTCCTGGGCAGTCATCTGGAAGCAGCCATCGCCGTCCACAGCCCACACCATGCGGTCCGGAAAGGCCACCTTGGCACCGATTGCCGCCGGAATGGAGAAGCCCATGGTGCCCAGGCCACCGGAGTTGATCCAGGTGTAGGGATAGTCGAACTTCCAGTACTGGCTGGCCCACATCTGGTGCTGGCCGACGCCGGAAGCCACGATGGTGTCGTCCGGGGTGCCGTCCCGCAGGCACTCGATGACGTACTGGGGCTTGAGGGGGTCGCCCGGCACCCACGGCTCGTAGGCCAGCGGGAACCGCTCCTGCCAGCCGCTCAGCTTCGACCTCCAGGCGTCACGGTCGGCGTCGCCGGTGCCGTTGGCAGTGAACTCGGCCACGAGCGCCTCTATGGCCACCCTCACGTCACCCTGGATGGCCACGTCGGGTCGGCGGACCTTGCCGATCTCGGCCGGGTCGATCTCGGCATGGATGATCTTGGCGTCGGGAGCGAAGCCATCCAGGCGGCCGGTGACACGGTCGTCGAATCTGGCGCCAAGGGCGATGAGCAGGTCGGACTCCTGCATGGCGGTGACCGCCGTGAAGTTGCCGTGCATGCCCGGCATGCCGAGGCAGAGGTCGTGACTGTCCGGGAATGCCCCCCGGGCCATGAGCGTCGTGACCACGCTGATCCCGGTCAACTCGGCCAGCTCCCGCAGGACATCGGCAGCGCGTGCCTTCAGGATGCCACCACCCACGTAGAGCACCGGTCGTTCGGAGGCCCGGATGAGCTCCGCCGCGGCCCGGATGGCCTCCGGGTCGACCTCGGTCTGCGGGTTGTAGCCGGGCAGGTCGATGGTGACGTCATCGGTCCAGGTCATGGCCGACCGCGGATTGCCCGGATCCACGATGTCCTTCGGGATGTCCACGAGGACCGGACCCGGGCGACCGGTGGTCGCTATGTGGAACGCCTCCTTGATGGTCCTCGGGATGTCCTGGGCCTCGGTGACGAGGAAGTTGTGCTTGGTGATCGACTGGGTGATGCCGGTCGTGTCGCACTCCTGGAAGGCATCGGTGCCGATGGCGCCGGTCGGGACCTGTCCGGTGATGACGACCATCGGGACCGAGTCCATGTAGGCGTCGCAGAGCGGGGTGACGATGTTCGTGGCCGCCGGACCGGACGTGACCATGGCGACGCCCGGGCGACCGGTGGCGTGTGCATAGCCCTCCGCCATGTGGCCGGCACCCTGTTCGTGGCGCACCAGGATGTGCCGGATCGACGAGTCGATGATCGGGTCGTAGACGGGCAGGATCGCCCCGCCCGGCAACCCGAACATGACCTCGACACCCTCGTTCTCGAGGGCACGGATGAGGGCTCTACCGCCGTCCATCTCTTCTGTTGCCATTGGGCTCTGACTTTCGGGGGCTCGGGACGAAAAGCGAAACGACCTCCCGCTACGGGAGGTCGAGGCACGCAACCGTCTGGCGGAGGACGCGTGCCTACGGCAGTACTACTACCTCAGGGGCGAAGGTGCTCGTAGAAAGCCGCATGGATCGCAATTATGCGCCGACGGCCCCGACGACCACAACCCGTCGCACCGATCATCGCTGAACCCGTGCCGGCGGCCCGACAGGACCGCGCTGCCCGATCAACGGGCCCGTGCCGCCACCCGGCGACCTGATCGGCAAGCATGGGAACGTGCGCAGCGGCATCCAACCCGGTTCCTTCGACCCTCCGACGCTGGCCCACCTCGCCATCGCCGACGCCGCACGGCGCCGCTGGAACCTGGACCGCGTGGTCTGGGCCCTGTCGCGCGATCCCCTCGGCAAGCGGCAGGGCGGTCGGACGACCGTGGAGGCCCGGCGTGCCGTCCTCGACTCGGTGGCCGACGACCACCCCTGGCTGGAGGTGGTGGTCAGCGACGCCCGGCTGGTTGCCGACCTGGCCTCGGGATACGACGTTGTGGTCATGGGCGCCGACAAGTGGCACCAGCTGCACGACCCGGCGTTCTACGGAGACGGATCCGGAGACGGAGACGGCCATCCGGGTCCAGACGCACACGGAGGCGGTGCCGACCGGGCCGAGGCTGCCATGGCGGAGGCACTGGAGCGCCTACCGACCTGTGCCGTGGCACCCCGCGATGGCCTGCACGTTCCAGCCGAGGTGAGGCTGGATGTTCCCGGGTGGGTGGCCCGACAGTCGTCGACGGCGGCGGTGGCGACCGCACCGTGGATGATGCTCTCGGCCGCCCGGTCGTCCGGCATGTGGGCCGGACATCCCACCTGAACGACGCAGGAGACCCGGTGCGCCGGCACGGGAACCTGGAAGGGGCTTACGCCTGGGTGACGGCACCCCTGTCGGCGCCGAGGGCCAGGGCGGCGTACTTGGCCAGGAAACCCGAGGTGTAGCGGGGCTGGAAGTCCTTCAGATCGGCACGGCGCTGTTCGAGCGTGGCCTCGTCGACCATCAGGTCGATGGTGTGGCTGGCGACGTCGATGAGGATGCGGTCACCCTCGGCGACCAGGGCGATCGGACCACCGTCCACGGCCTCCGGCGCGACGTGTCCCACGCAGAACCCGTGGGTTCCACCGGAGAACCGACCGTCGGTGATGAGCGCCGCGTCGCCGCCCCTGCCGGCACCCTTCATGGCACCGGTGATGGCCAGCATCTCGCGCATGCCGGGACCCCCCTTGGGCCCCTCGTAGCGGATCACCACGATGTCACCGGCCTGGATGCGTCCGGCCAGCACGGCCTCCATGGCGAGTTCCTCGCCGTCGAACACCCGGGCACGACCGTCGAACCGGTCGAAGTCCAGCCCGGCCACCTTGACCACCGAACCCTTCGGCGCCAACGAGCCCCGGAGGATGGCCAGCCCACCTAGGGCGTTGATCGGGTCGTCGAAGGCATGGATGACGTCGCCATCCGGAGCCGGCACGTCCAGCATCGCCAGGTTCTCGGCCACGGTGTGGCCGGTCACGGTGATCTCGTCACCGTGGAGGATTCCCTCGTCCAGGAGCATCTGCATCACCACCGGCACCCCACCGATCCGGTCGATGTCGACCATGTGGTACTTCCCGTGCGGCTTCGTGTCGGCCAGGTGGGGAACCCGGGCGGCCACCCGGTTGAAGTCCTCCAACTCGAGTTCCAGCTCAGCCTCGAAGGCCATCGCCATGAGGTGCAGCACGGCGTTCGTAGAGCCTCCCAGGGCCATGACCACGGCGATGGCGTTCTCGAACGCACCCCGGGACATGATCTGGCGTGGACGGATGCCCAGGCGCAGCAGGTTCATCACGGCGTGGCCGCTGGCGAAGGCGATGTCGGACCGACGGGTGTCGATCGCCGCGGCCGAGGCCGAACCCGGAAGCGACATGCCGATGGCCTCGCCGACCGCCGCCATGGTGTTGGCGGTGAACATCCCGGCACAGCTGCCGATGGTCGGACAGGCGGCGCGCTCGATCGACAGCAGCTCCTCATCGTCGATGTCGCCCACGGCGTGGGCCCCGACGGCCTCGAACACGCTCACGATGTCCAACTTCCGACCATCGGGGTGCTCGCCGGGCATTATCGAACCGCCGTAGACGAACACCGAAGGGAGGTTCACCCGGGCAGCGGCCATGAGCATCCCGGGCAGCGACTTGTCGCAGCCGGCGAAGCTCACGAAGGCATCCAGGCGCTCGGCGTGCATGACCGCCTCCACCGAGTCGGCGATGATCTCACGGCTCACCAGGCTGGCCCGCATGCCCTCGTGGCCCATGGAGATGCCGTCGCTGACAGCGATGGTGTTGAACACGAGGGGGAAGCCACCGGCCTCGGAGATCCCCTCCTTGCAGCGCCTGGCGAGATCGGCCAGGGGCAGGTTGCAGGGTGTCACCTCGTTCCACGACGACGCCACGCCCACCTGGGACTTGGAGAAGTCGTCCTCGGTCATACCGATGGCTCGAAGCATGGCCCGCGCCGGCGCCCTGCTGGGGCCGTCGGTGACCTCGTGGCTGCGGGGCTTCATTCCCCCGTGGGTGACATCAGTCATGGTCGTGAGGCTACGCGGAGCCGCGACCCGCCACCCGCTCGGAACCCGACGGTGCAGTGGGGTCATGACCCTGGAGCGGTCCTACGCTCGCCCGATGGTCGCCCACCCCCGTTTCAGACCCCGCCTGGGGCGCGAAGACCGGGAGCTCCTGGGGTTGGCGATACCGGCACTCGGGGCACTCCTGGCCGAACCCCTCTACGTGCTGACCGACACCGCCGTCGTGGGCCACCTCGGCACGGCCCAGCTGGGTGGCCTCGGAGTGGCCTCTGGTGTGCTCATGTTCGGCTACGGCCTGTGCATCTTCCTGGCCTACGGGACGACCGCGGCGGTCGCCCGGCTGGCCGGAGCGGGCGAACAGCGTCGGGCCGCGGAGCAGGCCGTCCAGAGCCTCTGGCTGGCCCTCGGCCTCGGCGTGGTCCTGGCCGTGGCCGGATCCACCATGTCCGACGGTCTCATCGGGATGCTGGGAGCGGAGGGGGACACGGCCCGCCACGCAGGCACCTACCTGCGGATCAGCCTGCTGGGCGCACCGGCGATGCTGCTGATGCTGGCCGGGGTCGGCTACCTGCGTGGCCTTCGCGACACCGTGCGACCCCTCTGGGTGGCGGTGGGCACCGCCGTTCTGAACCTGGTCCTGGAGCTGGTGCTCGTATTCGGGCTGGACATGGGCATCGGCGCCTCTGCAGCGGCCACCGTGGTCGCCCAGTGGGCCGGTGCCGGCTGCTTCATAATCTGGATCGGCCGCGAGGTGCGTCGCCACGACGTCCCACTTCGCCCCCGCCCCGGGTCCATCGTGCGCCTCCTGGCGGTCAGCTCGCAGCTCCTGGTGCGAAACCTCTCCCTCACCGGAACCTTCCTCGTGGGAACTGCCGTCGCCGCCCGGATCGGCGACGTGGAGGTGGCCGCCCACCAGGTGGCGTTCCAGACGTGGATGCTGCTGGTCCTCATGATGGACGCAGCGGCCATCGCCGCCCAGACGATGGTCGGCGAACGCCTGGGGGCCGGTGACGCCGCCGCAGCGCGCCGGATCGGCACGAGGACCATCCTCTGGTCGGTGGCAGTCGGCGTGCTCGGGGGCCTGGCCCTGGCGATATGGCGTGGCGACGTGGCGGGAATCTTCACGTCGGACCCGGACGTGGTGGCCGTGGCCGGGTTCCTACTGCTGCACTCGGCACTCATGGCACCGCTGGGCGCCGTGGCCTTCGCACTGGACGGCGTCCTCATCGGGGCGGGCGACCAGCGCTTCATGGCTGCCGCCATGGTCGGTGCAGCCGGGCTGGCCATAACCGCGATGGTGGTCGGCCGTCTGGCCGACCTCGGCATCGGATGGCTCTGGGCGGCCTTCTGGCTGTTCTTCGCCGCCAGGTCGATGATCCTGGGCCTGCGGTTCCTGGGGGATCGCTGGCAGGTGGTGGGCGCAGAGCGGACCTGAGGAGTGTCGGCTGTCAGACGGCTGAGCGACGGGCCAGCAACTCGTTGACAGCCCGGCCGTCGGCCTGGCCCCGGGTGGCCTTCATGACCTCGCCGACGAAGAACCCGGACTTCTTCTTCCGTTCCTTGTCGTCACCGGCGATGAGGGCGGCCCAGTCGTCGGGATGCTCGGCGATGATGCGGTCCACGATGGCTTCCAGCTCGCCGGAGTCCATGGCCTCGAACCCCTTCGCCGAAGCGATGGCAGCCGGATCGCCACCCTCGGCCACGAGGGAGGCCAGCACCGTCTTGGCCTGTGTGGCGGTCAGGTCGCCTCCGGTCTCCAGGGCGATGAGGGCGGCGAACGACTCGGCCGTGAGGAGGCCCACCCCGTCCGCCAGGTTGTTCTCGAGGTGAACCAGCACCCGACCTGCGTCGGCGCCCAGGTGGATCGTGGCCATGGCCAGGTCGTCGAGGCCCCGGTCCACGGTCAGGGAGGTGGCGGACGTCTCCACGCCGGCAGCCTCGGCAAGGCGGTGGCGCCGCTCCCTCGGAAGCAGGGGCAGGGCGGCACGGATCTCGGCGATCCATTCCTCGGACGGCTCGACGGGCATCAGGTCGGGTTCCGGGAAGTACCTGTAGTCGAAGGCCTCCTCCTTGGAACGCAGCTTGTGGGTCCGACCCTCGTCCTCGTTCCAGTGCCTGGTCTGCTGCTCGATGCGCTCGCCGGCAGTCAGGAGGTCCACCTGCCGGCGGGACTCGTACTCGATGGCACGACCCAGGGACCGCAGCGAGTTGATGTTCTTCACCTCGCAACGGGTGCCCAGTTCCACCTGGCCTACCGGGCGGACCGACACGTTGCAGTCCACCCGCATGGACCCCTCCTCCATCTTCCCGTCGGAGGCGCCGATGGCGACGAGGATCGAGCGGAGCTCGCTGACGTAGGCGCGGGCGTCCTCGGTCCCCCGGAGGTCGGGCCTGCCGACGATCTCGATGAGCGGCACGCCGGCACGGTTGTAGTCGACCAGGGAGTATCCGGCCTCGTGGATCCGGCCGCCACCACCCACGTGCGTGCTCTTGCCCGTGTCCTCCTCGAGGTGGGCCCGCTCGATGCCGATCCGACGCCCGTCGGCCAGCTCCAACCAGCCCTCACCGTTGATCGGGAGGTCGAACTGCGAGATCTGGAAGTCCTTCGGCATGTCCGGGTAGAAGTAGTTCTTGCGGGCGAACACCGATCGCTGGACCGTGCAGTTCAGCGCCAGGCCGACCCGGATGGCCAGCTCCACGGCACGGACGTTGAGCACCGGCAACGTGCCGGGCAGGCCCAACGAGACCGGGTCGATGTTGGTGTTCGGCTCTCCACCGAAGCGGTTGGGTGCACCGCTGAACATCTTGGTGACCGTGGCCAGCTCGGCGTGCACCTCCAGGCCGATGACCGTCTCCCAGCCCGGGACGATCTCGGGAGCGGTGCCGCTCACGCTGCCGCTCCGGGCGGTGCGGCCGCCTCGAGTACCGCCGCGGCCCTGAACATGGCCGGCTCGCCCATGGCCGGGGCGAGGACCTGCACGCCGACCGGCATGCCGTCGTCCCCCACGCCGAACGGCACCGACATGGACGGGTGGCCGGCCAGGTTCGACGGAATGGTGCAGACGTCCGTGAGGTACATGGTCATCGGATCCGCGGTCTTCTCGCCGAGGCTGAAGGCCGTGGTGGGGCTCGTCGGGCTGAGGAGCAGGTCGTAGCGACCGTAGGCCCGGGCGAAGTCGTCCACGATCAACGTCCTGACCTTCTGGGACTTGCCGTAGTAGGCGTCGTAGTAGCCGGCTGAGAGGGCGTAGGTACCGAGCATGATCCTGCGCTTCACCTCGTCGCCGAAGCCGGCGGTGCGCGTCGCCGTGTGCATCTCACCCGATGTCGCGGCGTCCACCCGTAGGCCGAACCGCACGCCGTCGTAGCGGGCCAGGTTCGAGGAGGCCTCGGCCGGGGCGATCACGTAGTAGGCCGACAGCCCGTACACGGTGGATGGCACCGAGGTGGTCTCCACCGTGGCCCCGGCGGCTTCCAGGGCGGCGGCGGCCTCGCCCAGCCGGGCCCGGACGTCTCCGGCGATGCCTTCCAGGACATCGCCCGAGAGTTCCTCGATGATGCCGATGCGCATGCCCTCCACGCCCCGGTCCAGCACCGAGGTGAGGTCGGCAGGTGCCTCCGGGATGGACGTGGAGTCCAGCGGATCATGCCCGCTGATCACCTCCAGGAGCAGGGCGGCGTCGGAGACCGTGCGGGCGAACGGCCCGATCTGGTCCAGGCTGGATGCGAAGGCCACCAGGCCGTAGCGCGACACGGCCCCGTAGGTGGGCTTGACGCCGACCACGCCGCAGAGCGCCGCCGGTTGGCGGATCGAACCGCCGGTGTCGCTACCCAGCGAGAGCGGCACGAAGCCCGCCGCCACCGCTGCCGCCGATCCACCCGACGATCCACCCGGAACCTTCGTGGTGTCCAGCGGGTTTCGGGTCACGCCGAAAGCCGAGTTCTCCGTCGAGCTGCCCATGGCGAACTCGTCCAGGTTGGTCTTGCCGACCATGACGGCACCGGCGGCAGCCAGGCGTTCCACGACGGTGGCGTCATAGGGGGGAATCCACCCCTCCAGGATCCGCGACGAGCAGGTCGTGGGGATCCCGCGGGTGCACATGTTGTCCTTGACGGCGACCGGAACGCCGGCCAGCGGTCCGGGATCCTCACCGGCTGCCACCCGACGGTCGATCTCGTCGGCGGCGGCCCTCGCCTCCTCTGTCAGCACCACGTTGAAGGCGTGGATCTCCGGCTCACGGGCCGAGATCGCATCCAGGTGCTCGTCCAGCACCGAGCGGGCGGAACGGGCGCCGGACCTGACCGCCTCCGCCAGGTGGCGGGCGCTCACAGGCCCTCCCCCAGCACGGGCGGCACCTTGAACTGCGAATCCTCCACCGATGGCGCCGCTGCCAGCACCTCGTCCCTGTCGCTGGTCGGGCCGATCACGTCGTCCCGGAAGACGTTGACCAACGGCAGCGGGTGGGCGGTGGGCGACACGTCGGCGAGGTCCAGTGCGTCCAGGTCGGCAGCATGGTCCAGGATGTCGGCCAACTGGACGGTGAAGGCATCCAGTTCGTCGTCGGTCAGCGAGAGCCGGGCCAGGTCCGCCACATGGGCAACATCCTGGCGGGTGATCCGTTCAGTCATCGGGCGGCCACGCTACGGGCTCAACCGGCGCCGACGACGAGGGTGACCTCGACGTCGGGCAGGGAGCGCCGGGCAGGCGCCGGATCCTGGGACAGGACCACGAGGCCCGTACGGTCGATCGACGTCCCATCCGTTGATTCCGGTAGCCCCACGATCACCACGTTGCGGAATCCCGACACCTCGAGCCTGCTCTCGGCGGATGCCAGGGTCAGCCCCTCAAGGGCCGGAATGGCCCGCTCGGGTGCGCCCAGGGAGATCACGACCCGGACGTCGTCACCCACCTCCACCCGTGTGCCGGCAACCGGCTCCAGCCTTGAGACGCGACCTGCCACCACCCACTCGTCGTGCTCCTCGCCCATGGTCGGAGCCAGCCGGATGGCGATCAGCTCGGCCACCACGTCGGCCGGCATCAACCCGACCAGGCCCTGCGGCACGAACCGGGGAAGGGGCCCGTCCGAGACCAGGAGGTCCACGGCGTCGCCGAGCGGGACGGTGTCGGCCACCGTCAGGACCTCCACCACCAGGCCGGCCGCCACCTCCTCGATGTTCACCAGGGTCACCTCACCGGCGACCAGGCCGACGTCGGCCAGCAGTCGGCCGGCCTCCGAGAGGCTCACCCCGACCAGGCCGACCGGTATCTGCAGGCGTTCCGATCCGAGGGAGACCTCCAGCAGGACCGTCTCACCGGCCGCAAGCCGGGTACCTGCCACAGGTCGCATGTCCAGCACCTCACCGGCACTGGTGCCGTTGCGCCTCACGTCACGCCTCTCCACGAGCCAGCCCAGCTCGGTCAGCAGCGAGCGGGCGCTGTCGCCCGAGGAACCCACGAGGGTGGGCAGGGCCCGCTGCGTGGGCCTGGCGGCCTCTCGGACGAGCATGCCGCCCACTACGGCTCCCACGACCAGGAGGCCGGCCAGCAGGATGCCGGTCCAGCGACGGCGGGGACCCACCGGCCTCTGCGAGACCCGTGAGGCGGGAACCGGCGTCACCGGCTGGGACGGGAACACGGTCGGGGCGACCCTGTCGGACTCGCCCGGCATCGGGGCTGCTCCCACCTCGCCGGGACCGACGAGCGGCAGCGGCTCCGGTCGCGCCATGCGTCCGGCGATGTCCAGCAGCATTCGTCCCAGCTCGCGTGCCGTGGGACGATTTTCCGGGTCGGCGGCACCGGCGTGTGCCACCACGGGAACCAGGGCTCCCAGGGCATCGGGTATGGGCACGTCCTTGTCGATGCGGGCACTCAGGGTGCCCTCCAGGGTGTCGGCCACGAACGGAAGGTGGCCGGTGACCCCCTCGACCATGCAGAGCGCCAGCGCGTAGACATCGGATCGCCCGTCAAGGGCTGCCCCGCGGGCCTGCTCCGGCGAGGCATAGCGGGCGGTTCCGATCACGCCACCGCCGCCGTAGAGCTCGCGGCTGGCCGCTCCGGTGAGTGCCTCGGCCAGCCCGAAGTCGGCGATGCGGAGGTGTCCGTCCTGCCCGAACAGCAGGTTGGCCGGCTTCACGTCCCGATGCACGATGCCCTGCCTGTGGGCGTGGTCCAGGGCCCGGCAGGCCTCCAGGGAGACCATCAGCATCTGGGATGGGCTGAGGGTGCGGCCCGCCGAGAGGATGCTCCGGAGGCTGCCGCCGCCCAGGTACTCGGTCACCAGGTAGGCCTGTCCGTCCACCCCCCAGTCGAAGATGGACACCACGTGGGGATCGGCCAGAGACGCCACCAGACGTGCCTCGCTCCGGAACCGTTCCACGAAGGCCTCGTCGCCCACCAGGGAGGAGTGCAGGACCTTGACAGCCACCTGGCGACCGAGGGAGAGGTCATCGGCCAGGTAGACGGTTCCGGAACCGCCGGTTCCGATGGCCTCGCCCAGCCGGTACCGCCCGCCGAGCAGCCGGCCTCCCATGGCCTGTCTCTGGGCGCCAGCCGACCCCGGTGCTTGAGTGGGGGCATTGGCGGATAACCGGGGATCATCCCCGAACGGTCCGTCGGTCACCCCCTGAGGCTACCCGTACCGACCCCTTGGATAGCCTGCACCGGTGACCCGCCGGAATGCCCTCGTGATCAGCGTGATGATGGGCGTGGGCGTGGGAATCCTGGTCCTGACCGCGCTGCTGCCCACCCGGAATCCCGGCGACCTGTCAGTGGACACGAACCCGGCGATCAGCGAGCTGCTACCCCCAAGGGGCGACACGGTCCTACCCCAGGCCAACGTCGGAGCGATCCTCACCGCCGGGTGGACCGGCGAGATCCTCCACATCGGCGGAACGGCGATACCGCTGGACCAGCAGCGGATCCAGAAGGCCCTCAACTCGGTCATCTTCCGGCCCGACGAGGGCCTCGTCCTGGATCGCCTACCGGCCCAGGACGTATGCGCCACCGTCCGCTACTGGCCGGTCCGCAACCCGGACCGCACCGCCACCATCGACTGGTGCTTCCGGGTGGACGGCTGAACCCGGACCCCGACCAGCCGGCCCGGCCTCAGCCGGGTAGCTCTCCGGTGGCCAGCAGGCCGACGAACGCCGCCTCGTCCAGGATCGGCACCCCGAGGTCCCCGGCCCTGGTCGCCTTGGACCCGCCACCCTCGCCGACGACCAGCGCGGTGGTCTTCGCCGAGATGCTGCCCGGCGACCTTCCGCCCCGGGCCAGGATCGCCGCCTTCGCCTCGTCACGGCTGAAGCCCTCCAGCGTTCCGGTGACGACGACGGACAATCCGACCAGCACCTGGGGCACGTCGGCATCGCCGGCCGGTCCGGCCTCGGCAACGAGGTTCACGCCGGCGGACCTCAGGCGGGCCAGCAGGTCACCGCTGGACGCCAGCCGAATCCACCCGTGGACGCTGGCAGCGATGATCGGACCCAGCCCGTCGACGGCCTCCAGGTCCTCCAGGGAGGCGGCCTCCAGACCGTCCAGGTCACCGAAGGCGGACGCCACCAGGTCGGCCACCGTCGTGCCCACGTGCGGGATGCGCAGCCCGAAGAGCAGTCGCCCCAAGGGTCGTGCCCGGGAATCCTCCACAGCACGGCGGAGGTTGTTGACCGACGTCTCGCCGAACCCGTCCATGGCCGCTATCCGGTCGTAGTCCAGGGTGAACACCCCGGCCACGTCGTCCAGGAGGCCCTCGCCGACGAAGAGGTCGACCCGCTGCTCGCCGAAGCCCTCGATGTCCATTGCCCCACGCGATGCGAAGTGCTCTATGCGTCCCCGGACCTGCCGGGGGCAGGCGTGGTTCGTACAGAACGTGGCCGCCTGGCCCTCGGTACGGGAGAGTGGTTCGCCACATTCCGGACACGACGTCGGGAAGGTCCAGATGGGCAGTCCCCCGGGCCGCTCGGCCAGGACGGGACGCAGCACCTCCGGGATGACATCGCCAGCCTTGCGTACCACCACCACGTCACCGGGGCGGACGTCCTTCTGGCGAACCTGGTCGGCATTGTGGAGGGTGGCGGCCGCAACCGTGGATCCGCCCACGAACACCGGCTGGAGACGGGCGAAGGGGGTGGCCTGGCCTCCGGGTCCGATGGACACCTCAATGTCGAGCAGGCGCGTGGTGCGCTCCTCCGGCGGGAGCTTGAAGGCAATGGCCCAACGTGGTGCCCTGGCGGTGAACCCCAGTCGATCCTGCAACCCGAGGTCGTCGACCTTGACGACCACCCCATCGATCTCGTAGTCGAGGTCGTGGCGCGACGCAGCCACCCGGTCGACATGGTCGACGACGTCCTCGAAGTCGGCGAAGCGCTCCATCCGCTCGTTCACCGGGAGGCCGAGGGTGGCCAGCCAGGCCAGGGTGTCGCCATGCGAGCCCAGCTCGGGCCCGCCCACCACCTCGCCCAGCTGGTAGGCCCAGAACGAGAGGTCCCGGGTGGCGGTCACCGCAGCGTCCTTCTGCCGCAGCGAACCGGCTGCCGTGTTGCGGGGGTTCACGTACTCCTTCTGGCCAGCTGCCACCTGGGCGAGGTTCAACGCAGCGAAGGCCGAGAGTCCCATGTAGACCTCACCGCGGACCTCCACAACCGGCGGGGCGCCCTCGGACAGGCGGGTGGGCACGTCGCCGATGGTCCTGACGTTGGCCGTGACGTCCTCGCCGGCCCGACCATCACCCCGGGTGGCAGCCTGGACCAGCAGGCCGTCCACGTAGCGGAGGGACACGGCGAGGCCGTCGAACTTCAGCTCGCAGGTCCACGCCGGGGTGGGCGCACCGTTTCCGGGATCGCCCCCGAGGCGTCGGAGGACCCGTTCGGACCATGCGCGCAGCTCGTCGACATTGAAGGCGTTGTCCAACGAACGCATGGGCACCCGGTGGACCACCTCGTCGAAGGTGGACCGTCCTGGGACGCCGACCCGGAGCGCGGGGGAATCGTCGGTGGCCAGGTTCGGGTACTCGGCCTCCAAGGTCCGGAGCTCCACCACGAGTGCGTCGTAGTCGGCGTCCGGGATCTGCGGATCATCCTCGGCGTGGTAACGGTCGAAATGGAAGCCGACTAGGACACGGAGCTCGTTGATCCGGCTCTCAACGTCGCTCATGCACCGATCCTACCGGTGACCCGATTCACCCTCCGGGTCGACCGATGCCCGGAACCGACGGCCTGTAGGTGGATGCAGTGGCCCGTAGCCTGAGGTGGTGGCACGCACTTCCCGAGCTTCCCGGCAGGACGGCGGTCGGGAGCGGATGCCGGGTCGCCGCAGCGAACTCGCCGTCGTGACCAGCCTCCGGGGCGCATGGCTGGTGCTGCCGGTGGCACTCGGGCCGGCCGTGGCCGACGCCCTGCACGACGTCTCCACCGGCCCCCGCTCGGTGGCATCGGTGGCCCTCTGGGCGCTCTGGGCCATCGGCCTGACCACCACCCTGATCCCGCTTCCGGTGACGCTCACGGCACTGAGGCTGGGAGCCCCTGCGGTGGCCATCGTGGCGGTCTGGAGTGCCCCGGCCGGCGGCGGGGCCATCTCGACGGCGCCCGGGCTGCTCATGGCGATGGTCGTGGTGGTGGCCGCCTTCTCGGCACCGGTGGCTGACCGGTTCGTGGACGGCGCCTCGTACGGAGACGAACGGCGCTTCGGACTCCGGGCTCCGGGTCCCGTGGTCGTGGTGCTGGGTCCGGTGGCGACCCTCGTCGCCATCGGCGGCCTGGCCCTGGGGCCGGTGCTGCTGATCGACGGCCGCTGGGTGGCCGGAGCCATCCTCACCATCGTGGGTGTGCCGACGGCAGGCGTGGCCATCCGGGCACTCCACCGGTTGTCCCGACGGTGGATCGTGCTCGTGCCCGCCGGGTTCGTCCTCCACGACCACCTGGCGCTGGCCGAACCGACGCTGCTCCAACGATCCGGCCTGTTCCGGATCAGGGCGGCGCCGGCGGACACCGATGCCCTGGACTTCTCACAGCAGGCCCGTGGCCTGGCCCTGGAGGTCATGTGCCGGGAACCCCACGACGTGCTTCCAGCCGGCAGGGGTCGCTCAGCCGGAGGACGGGCGGTTGAGGTGCGGGCCATCCACGCCTTCCTCTGCTCGCCGGTACGACCAGACGTGGTGCTGGCCGCCGCCGCACTACGACGACTGCCCGTCGGCTGACAGCCGGCTGGCCGGTTCAGCCGCGGCGGGCGATGGAACCGCCCAGGACCTCGTCGCCGTCGTAGAACACGACGCTCTGGCCGGGCGCCACCCGCATGTGGGGCTCGGACCAGCGCACCAGGTCGCCGTCCAGCACCGCTGGGTCACTCGAACCGTGGGCGCTGGTCTGCACGAGGAGCATCCCATCCACCGGACCGTCGGCCCACGAGAAGGCCTCCACCGGTGTGGCGTCCACCAGGAGGTCCCCGACCGGTCCGACCGTGACGGTGGCGGCGGCGACGTCGACGTCCACGGCGAAGCGGGGTGCGACTCCCCCGGCGAGGGCCATGCCCCGACGCTGCCCGACTGTCACCAGCTCGACGGCGGCCACCGAACCCACCTCGGCACCGGAACCGTCCACCACCCGTCCGGGGGTGAGGGTGAGGCGCCGGCCCAGGAAGTCCCCACGGCCATGCTGGCGGGTGATGAAGCAGACGTCCTGACTGTCGGGCTTGTCCGCCGTCCGGAGGCCCAGGGCGGCGGCCCGTCGGCGCACGTCGGCCTTCGTGAGGTCGCCGATCGGCAGGAGGAGGCCGGCCAGCTGGTCCTGGTCCAACATGTTCAGTACGTACGACTGGTCCTTGGCCGAATCCACGGCCCGGGCGATGCGACGCGTGCCATCGGGCCGTTCGACCACGCGGGCGTGGTGGCCGGTGGCCAGCAGAGCGAAGCCCAACGCCCCGGCACGATCCATGAGACGGCCGAACTTGACATGGCGGTTGCACTCGATGCACGGGTTGGGGGTCCGGCCGGCCGCATGGTCGGCGACGTAGGGGGCCACGACCATCGACTCGAAGTGGTCACCCAGGTTGAACACGTGGTGGTCGATGCCGAGGGCATCGGCCACCCGCCTGGCATCGTCCACGTCCGACACGGCACAGCAGCCTGAATCCGACTCCCCACCCCAGAGCCGGAGCGTCACGCCCACGACCTCGTGACCGGCCTCCAGGAGGAGTGCCGCAGCCACCGATGAGTCCACCCCACCCGACATGGCCACCATCACCCGGGTGGGATCGGTCCGGACGGTCACGCCGATCCCCCCACGGGATCATGCTCCCGGAGCCTGGCCACCGCTGACGGGATCACCGCCAGGGCATGGTCCACGTCGCCGTCACCGGAGGCGTGGCCCAGCGAGAGCCGCAGGGATCCCAGGGCCGACCCCCGCTCTACGCCCATGGCGGCCAGCACGTGCGACGGCTCCTGGGCCCCGCTGGCACACGACGAGCCGGCACTGGCCGACACGCCGTCGCGTTCCAGCAGGAACAGCAGGGACTCGCTCTCGACGCCCCTGAAGCAGAGGTGGGCCACCCCCGGCGTACGGGGGGTGCCCTCTGGAAGGGTGAGGTGGCTGTCCGGTACGGCAGCCAGCAGGCCTGCCTCGAGGCGCTCCCTGAGCGCCCCTACACGCGTCACCGTGGCAGCGCGATCCGCTACCACCAGGCGGGCCGCCTCGCCCAGGCCCACGATGGCAGGCACGTTCTGCGTGCCGCTGCGGCGTTCGCGTTCCTGGCCACCACCGCGCAGGACCGGGGCCAGGTCCACGCCGGACCTGACTATCAGGACGCCGGCACCCTTCGGCCCGCCGAACTTGTGGCCGGTCAGGCTGACCAGCCCGGCACTCCGGCAGGCCACGGTGAGGTCCATCCAGGCGACGGCCTGGACGGCATCGGTGTGGAGCACTGCGTCGGAGGCGGCCTCCACGAGCACCGCCGTGACGGCATCCAGGTCGTTGACCACCCCGGTCTCGTTGTTCACCAGCATCACCGATACCAGGCCGATCCCGTCGACCGCGGAGAGGACCTCGGCCAGGGCACCCAGGTCGATCCGGCCACCGGCATCGGTCGGAACCACGATGCCGCCCGCCTCGGCCACGGGGACCAGCACCGCCGGATGCTCGACCGCACTGCAGGCCGGTAGGCAGCCGGTGGATCGCACGACTCCGTCCACGGCCAGGTTGTCGGCCTCCGTGCCGCCGCTGGTGAACACCACCTCGCCGGGTTGGGCTCCCACGAGGGCGGCCACCAGGTCCCGCGCATCGTCGATGGCCCGCCGGGCGGCACGCGCCACGGCATGGGAACCCGACGGGTTCCCGGGGTGCTCGGACAGCCACGGCAGCATCGCCTCGACCACCTCGGGTCGGGCCGGCGTGCTGGCGGCATGGTCCAGGTAGACGCCATCCATGGGTCAGAGGCTACGACCCAGCCGGTTGGCGGCCCCACCGGATCGGGTCAGACTGCCCCCATGGACGGCTACGACGAGAGCACCTACGGGGATCGACATGCCGAGGTCTACGACGAGTGGTACGGCGATGACGGTGGGGTTGCCCTCACCCGTATCGGCACACCGGCGGATGTCGCCAATGGCGTCGCCGGTCTGGCGGGGGGCGGACCGGTACTGGAATTGGGCGTCGGCACCGGACGGCTGGCCCTGGCGCTGGCCGACCACGGGCTGGAGGTCACCGGTCTGGACGCCTCGGGGGCCATGCTGGACCTGCTGCGGGCCAAACCCGGATCGGAACACCTGACCCTGGTGGAGGGCGACATGGCGGCACCTCCCGGCCTGGCCGACGGCTCCTTCGCCGTGGTCCTCGTCGGCTTCAACACCTTCTTCAACCTGACGACGGCCGAGGCCCAGTCGGCGTGCATGGCCTCGGCGGCCCGCCTCCTGCGAAGTGGGGGTCGGTTCCTGGTGGAGGCCTTCGTGCCGGACCCGGAGATGGCCAGGGACGGTGTCTCGGTCCGCGACGTGGACCTGGACCGGGTTCTGCTGGACGTGGTGAAGGTGGACCAGGCCGAACAGGTGATCACCGGCCAACGGATCGAGATCAGCGCCGCTGGGAACCGGCTCTTTCCCTACGTGCTGCGCTACGCCACTCCCGAGCAGCTGGACGTCATGGCCGCAACCGCCGGGCTGGAACTCGAGGACCGTTGGGAGGACTGGCACGGCACCACTTTCGATGACACCTCGCCGGCCCACGTGTCGGTCTGGTCGAAGCGGTAGGCCGGCCCACGTGTCGGTCTGGTCGAAGCGGTAGGCCGGATCGCACCGACCCCCGCCGTGTTCAGTCGGCCCGACTGGCCAGGAGCGGCAGGTCCAACGGCGGTCGGTTGCTGCGCTTCAACTCGGAGAAGGTGGAGAACCGGCAGAGCGTGAGGGTGGCGTCGTACAACTCGAGGCACTCTTCGTCGGTGTCGGGCACGGCCGAGATGACCGGCCCGAAGATGGATGGCCCGTCCGGCGGTCCGAAGGTGATGATCGGCGTGCCGACGTCCCGACCGGTCCGTCCCACGGCCTCCTCGGTTTCGGCACGCAGCACGTCGTCGAACGAGGGGTCATCGGCCGCCTCGGCATGGCCGGCATCGAAGCCCGCCCTCGTGAGCACCTCGGCCAGGTGCCCGGCGGTTGCCAAGTGGTCCAGGAAGTCGGCTCCGGAGTCCGCCTCGTGGGACCAGATCGTCTCGCCGAACGCCTCGTAGAGCGGACCCATGGCAGCGTCACCCTCGGCGGCGCGGACCGAGGCGGCCACCCGCAGCATCCGACGGCCCCGCTCGTGGGGTGCCCGCTTGCCCTCGAGTGAACCGGCGTCGTCGTAGCGCTCCTCGTTCAGGATGGAGAGGTTGATGAAACGCCAATCGATCGTCAGGCCCCGCAACCCGGCGACGCGCCGGATCCAGCGGGAGGTCTGCCATGCGAACGGGCAGATCGGATCCCAGAAGAACTCGATGTCGGCATGGTCGGCCATGGCCGGATCATGGTCCCCGAAGGGCCTCAGCCCAGCAGCGGGTCCATCCACTGACCAGCCGTCCAGACACCGGCGGCCAGGAAGGCCACCAGCAGGCCGTAGAGGACCGACGTGCCCACGATGGACCGGAACCGTCGCCGGTCGCAGGTGTCCAGCAGCCACGCCAGCAGCGCTCCGCCGACCAGGCCACCAAGGTGGCCGCCGATGCTGATCCCGGGCCGGCCGAAGGTGAACACCAGGTTGACCACCACCAGGCCACCCAGGCCCGTGTGCCACGGGTTCACGCCGCGGTGCACCTGGTGGACGACGGTGGCCGCCATCAGGCCGAACACGGCTCCCGATGCCCCGACGGTCAACGACATCGGCGCCACGAGCATCACGCCCAGCGAACCGGCCGCCAGCGAACCCAGGTAGAGGCCCACGTACCGGACCGGTCCGTGCAGGTGCTCGAGCTGCTGGCCGAGCATCCAGAGCAGGAACATGTTGAAGACCAGGTGGAGGAGGCCGCCGTGGAGGAACCCTCCTGTCACGAGGCGCCACCACTCGCCGGCTGACACGCCCACCACCGCATCCATGCCGACGTACGGCGCCCACCCACCGAGGAGGCCGTGATCGCCGGTCACGGCGCCACCGCCGGATGCGAACCGGTTGTAGATCCTCGAGCCGGTTCCACCTGCCAGCACCATGAGGGCGAAGCCGGCCAGGTTCAGGCCGATGAGGACGCTGGTGGCATCGCGCCCCGACCGGGCGGGGACCCCCAGCCCACCGGCTGACGGCGCCCAACGGGAAGAGAATCGCTGGGAGGGCCTGGGCGCCAGGCACTCGGGACAGTGGAATCCGACCGAGGCGGAGTGCATGCAGAGGGCGCAGATACGCCTGTCGCAGCGCTGGCAACGTACGCCGGCCCGGTTCCCGGGATGCCAGTGGCAGACGTCGGCGTCCGGCGGGGAATCCATCGGCGAACCGTACCGGCCGGGCCTGTGGACCCCTGTGCGCCCCGGATGGCCACAGGGCCCCGGGGTCGAACCCCTACCGGTCCTCAGAGACGGATGATGACCGGCACACAGGCAGGGTCGGTGACCCAGGCGAAGAACATCAACTGGGGCTCGCTGCCCGTGATGGTGGCATGGCGGACGCCCGTCTCGTGGAGGATCACCGAACCCGGGCCGTGGGTGGACCACTCGTCGCCCTTCTGCCAGTCGGCCGAGCCGGTGATCGCCCAGTAGACCTCGACGGCCTTGTGGGCATGGGACGGGTAGGTGATGCCCGGACCCTGGAGGACCATGCCGGCGAACAGCTCGTCGCTGAGGTACACGGGCGTCGCCGCACCTCCCGAGACGGCATCCTCGGCGGCTCCGATGATCGGCGAGTAGGCGTAGCCGAGACGCATGGCGTCCATGTCCGGCTCCCCTGCGTAGTCGGGGTAGGGCGCGGCCCAGGAGGTCCGGGGTGCGATCATCCGGGCCAGGTCGGCTACCGGCCCCTCCCCGGCCGCCAGGGTGGCAGCCAGGTGCTCGTCAACTACCGGCAGGGTGGTCCGTGGCCGCTCCGGCGCAGGTACGACCCCGCCCAGGGCGTCGGCCAACAGGGCCATGGGCCGCTCCAGATCGGGACGGTCGGCACCCTGGGCGACGGCCAGGTGGTGGAATGCGGTGAGGAAGGGATCGTCCACGGCGCGGAATCTAGACCTGTGGGCCGGGAGGGCGCCAGTGGCCCGGCGGGACCGGTCAGCCCCTCACGAACCGCGGAAGGTGGCCTTCCCCGGACCGTGCTGGAAGAATGACTCAACGCCGTGTCGGGCATCGTCCGTCTCGAAGACCTCCATGAACAGGTCCAGCTCAAGGTCCACGCCTGCCGTCGTGGACAACTCGGAGCCCTCGTCGATGGCCCGCTTGGCCGCCCGGATGGCCAGCCGGGGGCCGGCCGCGTAGCCGGCGGCCAGGGCCAGTGCCCTGTCCAGCAGCTCGTCGTCGGGAACGACCTCGTCGGCCAGGCCGAGGCGCAGGGCCTCCGAGGCGTCCACCTGGGCTCCGCCCCAGATGAGTCGCTTGGCCGTGGACCGGCCCACCAGACGGGTCAGGCGCTGGGTGGCGCCCCCACCCGGGATGATGCCGAGGAGCACCTCGGGCTGGCCGAACACCGAACGCTCCCCCAGGATCCTGAGGTCACAGCACCAGGCCAGCTCGGCGCCCCCGCCCAGGGCCAGGCCGTTCACCGCTGCGATGGTGGGACACGGGATCCGTTCGAGAGCGGCGAACGCCGAGCGGAATGCATCGGCCTGGGCCCCACGCAGCTCCGGGTCGGCGAACCCGGCCAGCTCGGCACCGGCGGCGAACATGCGGCCTGCACCGGTGATGACCACGGCACCCGGAGGATCCTCCGAGCAGCCTCGGGCCATGGCCTCGATCTCGTGGAGCAGCGCCGTGTCCAGGGCGTTCACCTTGGGCCGGTCGAGGGTGGCCAGGAGCACGCCGTCGTCACGTCGGTCGACTCGGAGGAGGGGTTGTTCTGTCAACTCGGTCACCGCCGGAGGGTAACCATCCGGTCCGGTTGCCATGGAACCGGGCGGGTCACCCCGGGTCCGGCCTGGAGCCCTCCTCAGAGGAAGACGGCAGTGCCCTCGTCGGGGTCGGGCGCCCCGATGGGACCGTCCGGGTTGAGCGTCTCGCCCAGGTTGCGAACCGACGTGACACCGTCCACCCGGTCCTTCAGGATCCGCTCGATCCCGGCCTTCAGGGTCTGGTCCGAAGCTGGGCAGGTGGTACAGGCGCCGGTCAACTCCACCGTCACCTCGCCGGTCGCCTCATCCACCTCATGCAGTTCGATGTCGCCATCGTCGGCCTGGATGGCCGGACGGATGAGCTCTATGACCTTCTCCACCCGTACTCGGAGGCCGGGGGCCGGCTCGGTTGCCACGTCGATCGACATGTGCAGAGTCTCGCAGCATCTGGCGCCGACACCACCGCTTTCTGGCCTACAACCCCCATGGGTGGTGGTCGTAGGCTCGAACCGTGCCCTCAGACCACCTGCCGGTCATCCGGCTGCTCGCCCACCAGGGCGGCTGGGACGAGATCGGCCTGGTGGCCGCACCCCTGGCAGTGGTCGCAGCCCTCCTCTGGGTGGCCGACCGACGGGCCCGGCGCCTCGCCGGACGCCCGAAGGACGACGCCTGACGGCGACCCTCAGGGCGCCTCGGCAGGAAACCCCATCAGGACGCGTCGCAGGAACACGCCCTCAGGAGATGTCGGCTCCCAGGCGGGCCAGGTTGCCGACCAGGTCCTGATAGCCACGCTCCACGTGCTCGGCATCGGCCACCACCGTCTCACCCTCGGCTGCGAGGCCCGCAACCACCAGGGCCGCACCGGCTCGGATGTCGGGTGCACGCACCGGTGCCCCTGACAGCGCATCCACCCCACGCACCACGGCATGGTGGCCCTCCACGCGGATGTCTGCACCCATGCGAACCAGCTCCGGGATGTACCTGAACCTGCCGGCGAACACGTTCTCGGTGAGTATCCCGACCCCGTCGGCCACCGACAGCAGCGCCACCAGCAGGGGCTTGTAGTCGGTCGCCACCCCCGGGTACGGCAGGGTCGACACGTCCACCGAACGCAGTCGGTCCGAGGCCGTGGCCACGAGGACATCACCACCGTCGTCCACCCGCAGCCCCATGTCGCCGAGCTTCTCGAGCAGCATCACCATGTGATCGGCCCGTGCACCCAGCAGTCGTATGGACCCGCCGGCCATGCCGACCGCCGCCAGGTAGGTGGCAGCCTCGATGCGGTCGGGCACCACCGTATGGGTCACCGGGTGCAGGCTCTCGACCCCCTCCACCGTGATGGTGGAGCTTCCCGCTCCGTCCACCTCGGCTCCCATGGCATTCAGGAAGGCAGCCAGGTCGGCGATCTCAGGCTCACGTGCAGCGTTGTCGATGACCGTCGTTCCCCTGGCCCTGACCGCCGCCATGAGCAGGTTCTCGGTGGCCCCCACGCTCGGGTACTCGAGGAGTACCTGAGCTCCCGTCAACCGCTCGGCCCGACCCTGGATGTACCCGTGGCTGGTCGTGAACGTGGCGCCGAGCTGCTCGAGGGCCCGGAGGTGCATGTCGATCGGACGATGGCCGAAGTCGTCACCGCCGGGCACCGACACCCGGGCCTCGCCGAACCGTGCCAGCAGGGGACCCAGGACGACGATGGAGGCGCGCATCCGCTCCACCTGGTCGTACGGCGCCTCCGGGACCATCACCTCGGGCACGTCGATGGTCATGACGTCGGGCGCCGAACCGGCGGCGCCATGGGCGACTGTCGCTCCCATTCCCTCCAGGAGCTCGGACATGAGGGCCACGTCGGCGATCCGGGGAACGTTGTGGAGGGTGAAGCGACCGGGGGCCAGCACCGAGGCCGCCATCAGCTTCAGGACGGAGTTCTTCGCCCCCGAGATGCGTACGGAGCCCGACAGCGGGCCCGATCGCCGGACCCGGATGACCGAACGACCGCTGGTCTCCGTATGCGAATCGTCGGAGGCGGCACCCACCCCCTCAGTATGGTGGGCGGCCGGACGGACCGGAGGGCAGCCCATCACCACCAGCACGCCCGACGGCGCCAGCGGTTCCATGACGACGGTAGAGGTCGTCCACGAGGTGGACGATCGCGGCCTGTCCGAGCTCCGGGCACCACGAGACGACCTGGTCCGCGAACTGGCGCCCGAGCCGACCGACCGGATCGGGTCGGCCTCCGGAGAGACCCTCAGGTTCGATCTGGCACACGGTCCGTTCCATGCCTGGGTGCGAACGCTCTGCATCCACCCGCCGGCTGCAGGCCGACCGGATGCCGGCCACCACCGGGTGGTGGAGACCATCGAGTACCGGGCGGCCGTGGGTGTCTGGCGTCCCCTGTTCGCGCTCCCGCTGCGCCGCGCCGTCCGATCCAGGAAGGTACCGTGGTGGGCGCCACCCGACCGCCTGGATGCACGGGCCAGTCGGGTGCTGTGCCTCCTGGCCTGCATCCAGGTCATCGACGGCTACCTGGGCACCGTCATCACCCAGACCATCACCTTCGCCAGCGACGAGTTCCAGCGGAGCGCCACCGCCCAGGGGGTCACGCTGGCCGTGGTCCGTCTCGGCATCGTCGTGGCACTGGGCGTGGTCGCCCTGGCCGATTCCCACGGCAGACGACGCCTCCTGACGGCCGCCGCCATCCTGGCCGTGGCATCCACGGCGCTCGGCGCCCTCTCACCGGGACTCTGGTTCCTGGGGGGCACCCAGCTGGTGGCCCGGGGGCTGACCATGGGCATGGGGATCCTGATCGGGGTCTTCGCAGCAGAGGAACTCCCCCGCGGCTCACGGGCCTACGGGGTGAGCGTGCTGGCCCTCTGCGCCGCCCTGGGCGCCGGCATGGCCGTATGGGTGCTCCCGGTGGCCGACCTGGACCCCCGGGGTTGGCGGGTCATCTACCTGGTGCCGTTGCTGGCCGTCCCGGCCCTGGTGGGGATCGGGCGGCGCCTTCCAGAGTCCCGCCGCTTCACCGCCAACGTCCCGGACGCCACCGCCACCGCCACTGCCACCGGACGGTCCCAGGGTGCCCTGAGGCGCATCGAGGGACGCCGACTGCTCCTGCTGGCCACCGCGGCGTTCCTCCTGCTGGTGTTCGCCGCACCGGCCAGCCAGTTCCAGAACGACTTCCTGAGGGAGCACCGCGGCTACTCGGCCACCGGCATCACCCTGTTCACCCTCATAACGAGCACCCCGGCCGGCATCGGCATCTTCGTGGCCGGCCGGCTGGCCGACACCCGGGGACGCAGGGGCGTGGCAGCGGTCGGGCTGCTCGCGGGTACGGCCTTCATCCTCGTCGCCTACCACTCGGCGGGAGCCGCCATGTGGGCGGCCAGCGTGACGGGCACGGTGCTGGGCTCGTTGACCGTCGCCCTCGGCGTCTACGGACCCGAGCTGTTCTCGACCAGGCACAGGGCCCGGGCCAACGGCCTGATCGTCACCCTCGGCGTGGCCGGCAGCGCCACCGGGCTACTGGTGGTGGGGATGCTGGCCGACCGGTTCGGGTCGTACGGACCGGCCTTCACGGTCGTCGCCATCGGGCCGGTGCTGGCCGCCGTGCTGGTACTGCGCTGCTTCCCGGAGACGGCCCGCGTGGAGCTGGAGGTCCTGAACCCCGGCGACGCCGACCTTGGCGGCGCTCCATCGGACGGCGCTGCCCCTGACGGAACCTGATCGGCCGGCGACAGGCCAGCTCTGGCCAGCTCTGGTCAGGTCAGGTCGGGTCAGGTCAGGTCGGAAACGTGTCGGCCAGCCAGGCCTCGACGGCGTCGCAGACCAACTCGTCGCAGCCCTTCAGGTCGTGGCGCTTCCCGGGCAGGCGGACGACGGTCACGGGCCCGGGGATTGCCGGAAGGTGGGCGTCGAACTCCTCCGGCGTCCCGAACTCGTCTCGGTCCCCGGACACGAACAGGCAGGGCACGTGGATGGACCCGAAGTGGTCGACCCGCAGGTTCTGCGGCTTCTTCGGAGGGTGCAGCGGGTAGCAGACCAGCACCAGGCCGACCGCCGGCAGGCCCTCCGCGACGGCCATCGAGCACATCCGCCCGCCCATGCTGCGCCCGCCCAGCACCAGCCGGTCCGGGTCCAGGTCATGGCCGACGGCCATCGCAGCCACGCCGTCGCGCACCGCTTCCAGCAGCACCGGCGCACGGTCCGGGAAGGGCTTGCCGGCCTTCCGGTAGGGGAAGTCCATCCGCTCCACCGCCAGGGGTGCCAGCCGGTCCTGGAGGGCCACCAGGCCCGGGTGGTCGCGATCGCTGCCGGCCCCGGGGGTCAGGAACAGGCCGCTCGGACCCGGACGGCGGACAGGTGGGGCGGGCACCGCCGGAGGGTAGCCCCGACCGGCGTCAGGGTGACCCGGCCCGAACGGGTCCACGGGAGGACCGATCTGTATCCTGTCGCCATGGACAGCACCAGCCCGGTGGACGAGGCAGCGCGCCACGAGGCGCTCGTCGCGAGCATGACCGGCGGCATGGCGCCATCGGTTCCGGACTTCGCCGGAAGCGACCGGTTCCATCCCAACGCTCGGCCGAAGGGCGAGTTCCGGGACTCGCTCCGCAGCACCCCGAACCTGAACAACGCCTTCACGGTCGCCGGTGCGATCCTGTTCCCCGTCGCCGTGGTGGCGGCCGCCGTGGCCATTGCCAACCCCGTCGCCTGGGTGGTGGCCTTCCTCCTGATGCCGGTGGCGCAGAACCGCCTGTTCATCCTCCACCACGAGGCCGCCCACCGGGTCCTGTTCTCGAACCGTCGGGTCAATGACCTGGTCGGCATCAGGCTCATCGGCTGGCTGACCTTCGGCACCGGCGGCCACGGCTACCGGATCGGCCACATCAGACACCATCGTGACGAGTTCGGACCCGGCGAACCGGACTTCATCCTCTACTCGCAGTACCCGATCACCCGCACCTCGATGCGTCGCAAGCACCGCCGCGACCTGACCGGGGTGTCGGCGTTCCGGATCGTGCGGCCCCGGTTCCAACAACTGGGAGAGGCCCGCCACCGTCGCCTCACCTACATGTTCCTGTCGGGACAGGCAATCGTGTTCGCAGCCTTCTGGTCGGCCGGACAGCCATGGTTGTACCTCGGGCTATGGGTGCTCCCGTGGGCGACGCTGTACCAGGTGCTGAACCGGCTCCGGGCCATCGCCGAGCACGCCGGCATGACCCGATCCGAGGATCGGCGTCGGACCACCCACCACGTCAGGCAGTCGCTCGTCGCCCGCCTGGTGCTGACGCCGATCGGTGTGGGCTACCACCTGGCCCACCATGCCGACATGACCGTCCCGTACCGCAACCTGCCACGCCTGCACGCCGCCCTCGTCGAGGACGGCTACGTCGGCGACCTGGAGTGGCCCACCTACCGGGCGCTCTGGCGGGCCCTTCGCTCAGCCGAACCCGTCGCTGCCTGAGATCCGCGGCCCCTGATGGGGCCGCCGGCTCACATCTCGACGACGCCCACCACGTCCAGGTTCCGGTAGGTGGTGCCGTCCGGAGCGTTCTCGGCACCCTCCTGGGTGACCTCCTGCTCGTCGTTGACCTTGGCCGACTCCCAGGAGTCGAACTCGGCGATGGCCACGATCACGCCCGGCTTGTCACGGTCGCTGCACACGGTGACCCGCCGGACGGTGATCTCGTCGCCCGCCTGCTCGGCGTACCCCTGTACCTCAGCCAGCGCTTCGCCCGTGTCCTACTCGTACTCCATGATCTGGATGAACCGCATGGCCGTGCCCTTCGTTCTTCCGACGGGCCGGTCCCGATCGGAGATCCGAGGTTCCCTCACGGGGGGGTCGGCGCAACCTGGCCACTCAGGACCTCCCGGCCGGACCTCCGAGGCCCGGCACGGGGGTCAGGTCAGGTTGCGGAGCACCTCGGTCAGGCCGCCGGCCAGGCCGGTCACCTCGGACTCCTCGGCATCGCCCCCACCCAGCAGCGCCACCAACTCGGATGTCCGCTCCCCCAGGGCGTTCCACAACTGGCCGTCTATACCGAACGGGGGCCGGTGCTCCACCAGCACCGGGACCAGCCGGATGAGCTGCTCGATGCCCGCGAGGTCCCGGGCGTCCTTACGGAGCCGGTCACACGCCACGAACATGTCGCTGAGCAGCCTGTTGGCGCCCAGGCCCTCCAGTTCCGGGCGCTCGTCGGCTCCGGCCTGGAACGCATCCAGCGCTGACTCCACCGACTCCTCGTCGGCCACCAGCACCAGGAGGTCGCCCTCGGCGTCGAACTCGTGGGGGATCCCCAGGCGACCCAGCAACTCGCCGAACGCCGACTGCTCGTCGGCCGCCCAGCCACCCATCTCGTATGCCAGCTTCTCGGCGTCGGGATCCAGCGCCGGACCACCCGCATCGTCGGCCTCGGCGACGGCCAGGTCCACGGCCTCCTCGTCAGCCACCCTCACCACCAGGGTTGCGCCCTGCCAGGCATGGGCGATGCCACCAACGGTCAGGAGCTGGTCCAGGATCCGACGGCTCTCCCCCGCCCACTCGTGCAGCTCGTAGGCCAGCTGGTCCTCGTCGCTGGCGCCCACGTCGGCCGCATCAGCCGGGGCCTCGTCAACGAGGGCCACGCCGCACTCCACACAGTCCTCCACGCCCATCGAGTACTGGATCCCGCACTGGAAGCACCATGACATGTCGGCCATCCTGCCACCGCCCGGCGCCAAGCAGGACCACGGTGCCCGGTCCCGGCGCCCCGCTGGCGGGGCTAGGTTCACCCTCCATGACCGCCAACGCCCAGGTACCCGACCGCAACCTCGCCCTCGAGCTCTGCAGGGTCACCGAGGCTGCCGCACTGGCCGCCTCCAGGTGGATGGGCAGGGGCGACAAGGAGGGGGCCGACGCCGCCGCCGTGGACGCCATGCGCCACGTCCTGGACACCGTCACCATGGACGGCGTCGTGATCATCGGGGAAGGCGAGAAGGACGAGGCGCCGATGCTCTTCAACGGCGAGCGCATCGGCAACGGACAACCGCCGGCCGCCGACATCGCCGTGGACCCCATCGACGGCACCACCCTGACGTCACTGGGAAGGGCCAACGCCATAGCCGTGATCGCCGTGAGCGACCGCGGCACCATGTTCGACCCGGGTCCGTGCGTCTACATGGAGAAGATCGCCGTCGGCCCACAGTGCGCCGACGTGATCGACATCACCGAGTCGGTCACGGAGAACCTGCGGCGCATCGCGGAGGCCAAGAACGAGGACGTCCGGGACCTCACAGCGGTGATCCTGGATCGGGACCGCCACGCGGAGCTCATAGCCGAGGTGAGGGCGGCCGGTGCGCGCATCCGGCTGATCCCCGACGGCGACGTGGCCGGTGCCATCTCCTCGGCATGGCCCGACTCCGGAGCCGACGTGCTGTTCGGCATAGGCGGCACGCCGGAGGGCGTCATCTCGGCCGCCGCCCTGAAGTGCATGGGGGGTGCGATCCAGGGCCGCCTCTGGCCCCGCAACGAGGCCGAACGCAACGCCGCGGTGGAGGCCGGCTACGACCTGAACCGGGTCCTGACCACCGACGACCTCGTGGCAGGCGACAACTGCTTCTTCTCAGCCACGGGGATCACCGACGGCGACCTGGTGAAGGGCGTGCACTACACCTCGGGAGCGGCGCACACCCAGTCGCTGGTCATGCGCTCACGGTCCGGCACGGTGCGCATGATCGATGCACACCACGCCCTGGACAAGCTGGAGGCGTTCTCGCCGGTCTACTGAGGCCTGACGGCCGGGGCACTCAGGCCTCGGCGCCGGCCACCCGGAGGCGCAACTCGGCACGGGCCAGGGCCCCTGCCGCATCGGCGTCCTCCTTGTCGGCCGCAAGCGCGGCCTCGGCGCTGGACTTGGCCGCACGGGCACGCTCGACGTCGATCTGGTCGGCGGACTCTGACACGTCCGAGAGGATGCTCACCTTCGTGCCGACCACCTGGACGAAGCCCTGGTGGACGGCGATGGTGTCACGGTCCCCGTCGGGGCGGATCACGTCCACGGACCAGACCGCCAGCACGCCGATGAACGGCACGTGACCGGGCTGGAAGGCGATGTCGCCCCCATCCAGGGTCCGGGCGACGACCATCTCGGCCTCGCCGCTGTATGAGATGGACTCGGGCGAGACCAGCTCGATCTGGAACGTCATCGTCGCTATCAGCCCTGGAGTTCGCGGGCCTTGCGCCGCGCATCGTCGGCACCGCCGACGTTCAGGAATGCCTGCTCGGGCAGGTCGTCCAGCTCACCGTCCACGAGGGAGGCGAACGAGTCCACCGTCTCGGCGACCGGGGTGGTCACGCCGGGCAGGCCAGTGAAGACCTCGGCCACGTTCATCGGCTGGGACAGGAACCTCTGGACCTTGCGGGCCCTCGAAACCGTGATCCGGTCCTCCTCTGAGAGCTCGTCGAGGCCGAGGATGGCGATGATGTCCTGGAGCTCCTTGTAGCGCTGGAGGATCTCCTGGACGCGACGGGCGGTGTCGTAGTGCTTCTGGCCGACGACCTCCGGGGTGAGGATCGTCGAGGTGGAGGCCAGCGGATCCACGGCCGGGTAGATGCCCAGGGCGGCGATGTCACGGCTCAACTCGGTCGTGCCGTCGAAGTGGGTGAAGGACGTGAACGGTGCCGGGTCGGTGTAGTCGTCGGCGGGCACGTACACGGCCTGCATCGAGGTGATCGACCGGCCACGCGTGGTGGTGATCCGCTCCTGCAGGTAGCCCATCTCGTCGGCCAGCGTCGGCTGGTAGCCCACGGCCGACGGCATGCGGCCCAGGAGGGTGGAGACCTCGGAGCCTGCCTGCACGAACCGGAAGATGTTGTCGATGAACAGCAGCACGTCCTGGCCCTGCACGTCGCGGAAGTACTCGGCCATGGTGAGGGCCGAGAGGGCCACGCGGAGGCGGACGCCAGGCGGCTCGTCCATCTGGCCGAAGACCAGGGCGGCCTTCTCCAGCACGCCGGACTCCGCCATCTCCAGGCGGAGGTCGGTGCCCTCACGGGTCCGCTCGCCCACGCCTGCGAACACCGACACGCCGCCGTGGTTGGTGGCCACGCGGTTGATCATCTCGGTGATGAGGACGGTCTTGCCTACGCCGGCGCCGCCGAACAGGCCGATCTTGCCGCCCTGCATGTACGGGGTGAGGAGGTCGATGACCTTCACGCCGGTCTCGAACATCTGCGCCTTGGGCTCAAGGGAGTCGAAGGACGGAGGAGGGCGGTGGATCTCCCAGCGTTCGGCACCCACGCCGGCGGTCGGATCGTCCAGGCCCTCGCCGATCACGCTGAACACGTGGCCGAGGGTGGCATCGCCGACCGGCACGCTGATGCCCCTGCCGGTGTTGCGCACCGTGGTACCGCGGGTCAGGCCATCTGTGGGCTTCATGGCGATGGCCCGCACCCGGCTGTCGCCGATCTGCTGGGCCACCTCGGCCACGATCGTGATCTCGTTGCCGTCGATCACGACGTCGAACTCCAGCGCCGTGTTGATCCGCGGCAGGTCCCCCACGGGGAACTCGGCGTCGATCACCGGTCCGGCGATGCCGACGATGTGACCGTCGGCGAGAGCTGTGTCAGTCATTTGTTGCTCCTGTGCCCTTCTTCGTTCTCGTACGTGTCTGCTCAGGCCTCGACGCCGACGGCGGCGGGCCTGTCTTCGGTCTCGTCATCTGATCCGAGTGCCTCGGCACCACTCACGATCTCCATGATCTCGGTGGTGATCGAATCCTGGCGGGCCCGGTTCATCTCCCGGGAGAGCTTGGTGATCAGCTCTTCGGCATTGTCGGTGGCCGCCTTCATGGCGCGCTGGCGGTTGGCGTGCTCTGATGCCGCTGACTCCAGCAGGGCACCGAACAGGCGGGCCTCCACGTAGCGGGGCAGCAGGGCCGCCAGCACCGCCTCGGGGGACGGCTCGAACTCGAAGGAACCGCTCACGCCCGCTTCACCGCCACCCACGGCGGCGATGGTCTCGGTGCTCTCCAGGGGAAGGAAGCGGCGGGTGGTGACCTTCTGGCTGCCGATGCTCATGAACTCGGTGTAGACCAGCTCGACGCGGTCCACGCGCCCGAGGGTGAACATCGAGGCGACCGTCTCGGCCACCCGGCGGGCGTCCTCGTAGGTGGGGTTGTCGCTGATGCCGTCCGTGTAGGAGTCGATCGTGAAGTTGCGGAACCTGAAGTAGTCCCTGGCCTTCTTGCCGATCACGATCAGGGCGTAGTCGGCGCCCTCCGACCTGGCGTTCTGTACCTGGCGTTCCGCCGCCCGGATGACGGCCGTGTTGTACGGACCGGCCAGGCCGCGGTCAGAGGAGATGACCACGACGCCCACGCGCTCGACCTTCTCGGCCCGGCGCAGCAGCGGATGGTCCACCTCGGCACCGCCCGCAGCCAGGTTCTCGATCACCGAGGTGATCTGCTCGGCATAGGGCTTGGCCGCACGGGCACGCTGCTGGGCCTTCACGACGCGGGTGGCTGCGATCAGCTCCATGGCGCGGGTGATCTTCTTGGTGTTCTGGACGCTGCTGATGCGGCGTCGCAGTACCCGCTCCCTACCGCCGGCCACGCGACGCTCCCGTCATCGAGGGGGCACCCGTCCCAGGGACGGAACCAGGGGCCACAAGGCCCTGTAGACAGGTCAGCGGGTTCACTCGGTCTCCGAGATGTCCTCTTCGGGAAGCGTGGTGGTGGCATCCACGATGTTCGACTCGGTGCCGGTGGACTCCGCATCGGGCGCCTTGTCGGCGGCCCGTGTGGAACCCTCGAACTGCTCGGCGAAGGCGACGACGAGCGCATCGAAGGCGTCCTCGTCGGCGATCTTCCCGCTTGTGCGGATGTCAGCGAGGACGTCGCTGTGGCGGGTGCGGAACCAGTCCAGCACCTCGGCCTCGAAGCGCTTCACGTCAGACACCTCGACGGCGTCCAGGTGGCCGCGGGTACCGGCCCAGATCAGCACGACCTGCTCCTCGACGACCAGCGGCGAGTTGAGACCCTGCTTGAGGAGCTCGGTGAGGCGGTAGCCCCGGTCCAGCTGCGCCTGGGAGACAGTGTCCAGGTCAGATCCGAAGGCGGCGAAGGCCTCCAGCTCACGGAACTGCTGGAGATCCGACTTGAGCGTGCCCACCGCGGTCTTCATGGCCTTGATCTGGGCGGCCGAGCCGACCCGGGACACCGAGATGCCGACGTCCACGGCAGGCCGCACACCCGACTTGAAGAGGTCGTCCTGCAGGAAGATCTGGCCATCGGTGATCGAGATCACGTTGGTAGGAATGAACGCAGACACGTCGCCGGCCTTGGTCTCGATGACCGGCAGGGCGGTCAGAGAACCGGCGCCCAGGTCGTCGCTGAGCTTGGCGGCACGCTCCAGCAGCCTGCTGTGGAGGTAGAAGACGTCGCCCGGGTAGGCCTCGCGGCCCGGCGGGCGGCGCAGTAGCAGCGACATCTGACGGTAGGCCTCGGCCTGCTTGGAGAGGTCGTCGTAGACCGCCAGGGCATGCTCGCCGTTGTCCATCCAGTGCTGGCCAATGGCGCAACCCGCGTAGGGGGCGAGGTACTTGAACGGCGCCGGATCGGATGCCGGAGCGACCACCACGACCGTGTACTCCATGGCACCGTGGGCCTCCAGGACCGCCACGGTCTGAGCCACGGTGGAGGCCTTCTGTCCGATGGCCACGTAGACGCACTTCAGGCCCTGTCCGGCCTGGTTGATGATCGTGTCGATGGCGATCGTCGTCTTGCCGGTCTTGCGGTCGCCGATGATCAGCTCGCGCTGGCCGCGACCGATGGGGATGAGGGAGTCGATGGCCTTGATGCCGGTCTGCATCGGCTCGTGCACCGGCTTGCGGCCCATGATCCCCGGCGCCTGGATCTCCATGCGGCGGATCTGGACGTTGCTCAGCGGGCCCTTGCCGTCGATCGGTTCGCCGAGGGCGTTCACCACGCGGCCCAGGAGGCCGTCACCGACCGGCAGCGAGAGGATGTCACCGGTGGCACGGACCGTCTGGCCCTCCTCGATGTCCTCCACCTCGCCGAGAACCACGGCACCGATGGAGTGCTCGTCCAGGTTCAGGGCCAGGCCGAACGTTCCGCTCTCGAACTGGAGCAGCTCGTTGACGGCCGCGTCGGGAAGGCCCGAGACGCGTGCGATGCCATCGCCCACCTCAAGCACCCGACCCACCTGGGTCTGCTCCAGGCTGGGCTCGAAGTCAGCCAGGTTCTTCCGGATCGCTGCTGCGATGTCGGACGTGTCGATCGTCAGTTCAGACATGGTGTGTCTCTCTCGTCTCTGGCCCGTGGCCTAGCGAAAGCTCTCGCGGAGCTGGTTGAGGCGGCGTCGGACGCTGCCGTCGATGATGTCATCGCCGATTTCAGTGACCACCCCGCCGAGCACGGACGGATCGATGACCACCCTCACCTCGACGTCGCGACCGGTCCGGGTGTTGATGGCGGCGGCAAGGCGCTCGCTCTGGTCGGCGGTCAGGTCGACCGCGCTTCGAACGGTCGCAACCGTCTTGTTGCGGGAGGCCGCACCACGTTCGACCATGGCATCCACGATGGCGGGCAGCTCGGCGGCGCGTCCTGCACCGACCACCATCGAAACCAGTGCCGTGGTCACGGCAGAGGCCCTGGAGCCCAAGAGGTCCTCGATGACCTGTAGGCGGCGGGCCAACGGCAGACCGGTATCGGCCAGGGTGGAACCCAGGTCGTCGTCGGATCGGAGCGCCTGGGCGAACCTGAACAGCTCATCCTCGACGACGGAGGAATCACCCTCGGCCGCCGCCACGGCGAACAACGCCTCGGCGTATCCAGCCACCCTGGGATCAGCCATCGGTGCCGGCCACCTCGTCGATGTAGGCGTCGATGAGCCGGCCCTGGACCTCTGCATCGAGGCTGGCGTGGACCACGCGCTCGGCGGCACCGAGGGCGATTCCGGCCACCTCGGCCCGAAGGTCGGAGATTGCCTGTGCCGTGGCTGCCGCGGATTCCGAGGCAGCACGCTCGCGGATCCCCGCTGCGTCGACCTCGGCCTGGGCAATCAGGCCGGTACGAACCTGATCGGCGTCGGCACGGCCCTCGTCGATCAGCCGGGAGGCCTCGGTCTTGGCATCGGCCAGCCGGGCCTCGTAGTCCGACTGGACGGACTGTGCGTCCACCCTGGCCTGCTCGGCGGCGTCAAGGTCCTCACGGATCTTGTCGGCCCGTGCGTCCATGGCACCCCTCACAGCCGGGAAGCCCTTCTTCACCATCAACACGAAGAGGATCAGGAAGGCGGAACCGCCCCAGAAGATCTCGTTCTTCTCAGGCAGGATGGGATTGGGTGCATCGAAGCACTTCTCGAGCCGCTTCTGAACGGCCTCGTCATGCAGCAGTTCTTTGTCGAGCTCGCCGTTGGCTTCGTGTTCAAGAGTTTCGGCCATACAGGAGCCAATGCTCTCACCTGAAGCGGCTGCCGGGCCTGCAAAGGCCAGAAGCGCCAGGAGGGCGAGAAGCGGGGCCGCCAGCAGGCGGTTCCGTCGATTGGTCATAGGTTCGTCTCGTCTCTGCTCGTCAGGCCCTGATCAGGAGGGCATCAGGAGGATGAAGACGACGAAACCGATGAGGGCCAGAGCCTCGGTGAAGGCAATGCCCAGGAACATCGTGGTCCGGACCATGCCGGCCGACTCGGGCTGGCGGGCCATCGCCGAGATGGCGTTTCCCACCACCGTTCCGATACCGATACCAGGGCCTATAGCCGCGAGGCCATAGCCGAGGCCGGCACCGATGGCCCGGAGGCCCTCGGCCATTTCGCCAGCTGCCGTCTGCGCCAGAACGTTCAGCACTTGGATTCTCCTGTTTGTCTCATTGAACCCGGCCGGTGTATCCGGTCCGGAGATCTTGTGTTGGTAGGTGGTCTCGTGCCCGCCGGATGGCGGGCGGCGATCTTGGTGCCCTAGTGGGCCGGGTGCATCGAACCGCCGATGTATACGGCGGTCAGGATCGTGAAGATGAAGGCCTGGAGGACCGAAACGAGGATCTCGAAGCCGGTCATCATGGTCAGCATTGCGAAGGGGGCGATCGAGCCGATCTTGCCGACGATGCCACTGGTGAACATCGTGTGGCTGAGAATGGCGAAGGTGACCAGCAGGAGGTGGCCGGCAACCATGTTCGCCCAGAGCCGGATGGCCAGGGAGAAGGGCCGCACGATGAAGGTCGACACCAGCTCGATCGGGGTCACGATCAGGTACAGCGCCACGGGCACGCCGGGGGGGAACAGCGAGTTCTTGAGGTAGCCGCCAAGGCCCTGTGACTTGATGCCCACGTAGTTGTAGATGACCCACACGACCAGGGCCAGCGTGATCGGGATTGCCATGCGGCTATTGGCCGGGAACTGGATACCCGGAATGACTTCGAAGATGTTCGAGAAGAGGATGAAGAAGAACATCGTGGTGAGGAAGGGCATGAACTTCTTGCCCTCCTCGCCGATGGTCTCCATGACCACCGACTCCTCGATGAAGGTAACCCCTGCCTCTGCGACGTGCTGGATACCTGCCGGAACCAGGGAATCGGTCTTACGACCTGCCAGGAGGAAGATCGCCGAGGTGATGATCACCGCTGCGATGTAGATCAGCACCGTCTTGTTGATGGCGTAGAAGGTCCCGTGGAACGCGATCTCAGGCCATTGGAAGAGGTGGCTGATGGGTGGGAACTCGAGTGCGAGCACGTTCACGTGAAGCGCTTCTCCTGTGGGATCTACTGCGGAGGCCTGAGGCCGGGAGCGGCGAGCGTCATTGCGACGTGCCGGGACTCCCAGGTCAAGAGACCGAGATGGGTGACGAGCAGGGTGATTGCGAACGGGACGGTGGCGAGCCATCCGCCGGCCTTGACGACCAGCACCACGGCGGTCATGAGACCGAGGCGCACGATGTAGCCGCCCAGGACCGCACCGAACAGGGCGTTCAGCGAGATCTGCGATGCACGCGTGATGATGGCCGCACCGAGGCGGAAGTTGACGGCCACTAGCGCCAGGCTGAGGGCTGCCGAGAAGAGCCCGGTCGTGCCCCAACCCAGCAGGCCCATCAGGAGGAATGCCGGCGCCACGTAGAGCGCCCGACGGACCAGGTCGCGGGCGATGGCCGATTCAGGGGCGTCGGATTCCACGTTCGCGTTGGTGCTCACAGTGGGGATCCCTCGGCCCGCCATGCATCGTGCCGTACCACGCGGGCCCGCTCCAGGCTCTCGCCGTAGTCGTGGGCCAGGCGCCAGGACGCATAGGCGAGGGCGATCACGACGAAGGCGACGGTGAAGATCGGTGCGGTACCCATGCGGCCGTCCAGGAGCCAGCCCAGGAAGCCGAAGATGGCAGGCGTCGCTACGAGCTCGAAGGCGGCGGCGAATGCGTCGCCTGAACCCTCTCGCATCTCACGCGTTCTGGCCTTCGCCATCGGGAAAGTCCTCCGCCAGCGGGCGCCACAGGGCCCGCGGTCATCGTAGGTGGTCGTCCGGTGGGGATGGCCCCCGAACGCGCTTGTGAATCTAATCACCAACTCCCCCTCCGGCAACCCCTGAATCGGTCACACCAGCCGGCGACGCCCGGAGGCGCGGATGCAGCACCGTGAAGAGGAGCAGCCCCAGGGCCAGCACCCCGATCGGCACGATGGCATCACCGTTACCCGAATAGGTGGGCCAGAGCACGAAGCCCGAGAGGAGAGCCGTCCAGCCCCAGAGGATCAGCACGGCCCGGCGATGGCCATGGCCCAGGCGCAGGAGGCGGTGGTGGAGGTGCTCCTTGTCGGCGTCGGTGACCCGCAGGCCCGGCGTGGCCACCCGGCGGAAGACGGCGAACGCCATGTCCAACAGCGGCACCCCGAGGATCACGACGGGTATGAACACCGGTGCGAAGAAGAAGAACGACTGGCCGCTGTAGGCCGCCTCGGTCCGACCACCCACCGACACCGTGGCGGCCGCCATGAGCAGTCCCAGGAGCAGGGCTCCACCGTCCCCCATGAAGATCCGTGCCGGATGCACGTTGTGTGGCAGGAACCCGACGCAGATCCCGACCACGATGACGGCCAGCACCGACCCCGGGTTGCCGTCGAAAAGCAGGCCCTCGTCACCCAGGCGCAGGGCATAGAGGAAGAAGGTGGCAGCGGCTATGGCGGCGATTCCGGCCGCCAGGCCGTCCAGCCCGTCGGTCAGGTTCATGGCGTTGGCCAGGAGCACCACCCAGACCACGGTGAGCAGGGCCGACAGATCCGGCGAGAGCAGCACCACGTCCAGGAACGGGATTCGCAACACGACCAGCGACACGCCGGAGAGCGACAGGACGCTGCCGGAGAGCACCATCCCGGCCACCTTGGCCGGTGCCGACAGGGGCCGAACGTCGTCGATCACCCCGACGACGCAGATGACCACCGCAGCCGCCACCACGCCCACCATCTCCGATGGAGCGGCGAACACGGCGCTGAAGTCCCCCAGGGTCCAGGCGGCCAGAACCCCCGCCAGCAGGCCGAGGAGCATGGCGGTCCCGCCCAGCGGCGGCGTGGGTTCCGAGTGGACGTTTCGCTCGTCGGGGGCGACCAGCAGGCCGGAGCCCACGGCGAAGCGTCGGACCAGAGGGGTGGCGGTAGCGGTGACCACTGCCGCCACGGCTGCCACGATCAGGTGGGGGACCACGCCGGGCATGTCGGTCAGGCTCCGGGATCCAGCATCGAGCAGCCCTCGGCCCCGCTCAGCCTCCGTACACGGGGAACCGGGCGCAGAGGGCGTTCACGTCCGCCCGCACCGCTGCGACGACAGAATCGTCATCGCGCCCCTGGAGCGTCCTGGCGATCAGGTCGGCTATCTGGACCATCTCGGGCTCGGCCATCCCCTGCGTCGTCGTCGACGGGGTTCCGATGCGAACGCCGCTGGTCACGAACGGCGAGCGCGGATCATCCGGAACCGTGTTCTTGTTCAACGTGATCCCGGCCCGGTCCAGCACCGTCTGGGCCACGGCGCCGGTCAACTCCTCGTCGAAGGTGCGGAGGTCCACGACCATCAGGTGGTTGTCGGTACCACCTGTGACCAGGCGGAAGCCATGGCCGACCAGGGCAGCGGCCAGCGCCGAGGCATTGGCCACGATCTGGCGGGCGTAGTCGGCGAACGACGGATCGGCCGCCTCCCGGAACGCCACGGCCTTGGCGGCGATGTGGTGTTCCAGCGGGCCACCCTGCGAGCCGGGGAAGATCGCCTTGTCGATCACCGCCGCGTACTCCGCACGGGTGAGGATGCACCCGCCGCGTGGGCCCCGGAGGGTCTTGTGCGTGGTGAAGGTCACGATGTCGCAGTGCGGCACCGGGTTGGGGTGCACCCCTCCGGCGATCAGCCCGGCGATATGGGCGGCATCGAACATGAGCACGGCGCCGACCTCGTCGGCGATGTCGCGCAGCGGGGCCGGCTGGATGATCCGCGGGTACGCCGTGGCACCGGCCACGATCATCTTCGGACGGGCCGCCCTGGCGGTGTCGCGAAGCTCGTCCATGTCGATGCGCTCGTCGCTGCCGGACAGGCCGTACGAGACGAAGTTGTAGAGCTTGCCGCTGGCGTTCACCGGCGAGCCGTGGGTGAGGTGACCGCCGTGGTCGAGGCTGAGGCCCAGGACGGTGTCGCCGGGCTCCAGGAGTGCCTGGTAGACGGCCATGTTGGCGTTCGCACCGGAGTGGGGCTGGACGTTGGCGTGGTCGGCACCGAACAGGGCCTTGACGCGCTCGCGTGCCAGGTCCTCGACCTCGTCCACGTGGATGTTCCCGCCGTAGTAGCGCTTTCCCGGGTAGCCCTCCGCGTACTTGTTGGTCAGGACCGAACCGCTGGCCTCCAGTACGGCCGGCGAGGCGAAGTTCTCGGATGCGATCAGCTGCAGCGTGGTGTTCTGCCGCTCCAGTTCGTTCTGGACGTAGCCGAAGAGCTCGTCGTCACGGGAGGTGGGCCAGGGCATGGGAACCGCCAGAGGTTCGGGGCGAATGTCGCAGGTTGGTCTGGTCTTGTGCACCCCGGCGCCATCGGCCTGACGCCTATGGCGACCGGCGTCGCGCCGGGAGACTACCCGTCACGACCCTGCCACGTCATCGGCTCCGACCTGCGGCGGGTCAGCCGTCGAGGAGGGCGGCGGCCAGAGCGTCCACGGCGGCATCGGGCGATGCCCCGGAGCGCCGGGCCACGACCAGGCGCCGCACGCCGATGGGCAGCCGTCTGACCCGTGCCAGTGGTTCCATCCCGGCGCCGGCCTGGGCCTCGGGAAGCACGGCCCACCCCATGCCGAGGCGGACCATCTCGCGGAGCACGTCCGGCTGGTTGGACTCGGCGACCACCTCGAACGGTGCGCCGACCGCCCTCAGGCCGGCGGCGATGACGGCTCTCGTGTGGGACCCGTCCGGGTAGGTGACCCACGGCCCCCAGGTCTCGGGGGCTCCGCCGGCGGCACCGTCAGGGGCGTATGCGTGCAGGGGTTCCTCCAGGCAGAGAACGGTGTCGATGCCGTCGGGTGGGCTGGCGGGCTCGACGCAGACCACCAGGTCCAGGTCGCCCACGCGCAACGAGTCCAGGAGTGCTCCGGAGGGGGCCACGGTGAGCCTCAGGTCAAGGCCGGGGCTGACACGCCGGTGGTGACGGATCGTGGCGGCCCGATGGTGGATCACCACGGCGTCGATGGTGCCGAGCCTCACCGTGCCGGCGGTGCCCGTACGTCGGGTCTCGGCCCAGCGGGCCAGGTCCCTGGTCTCGGCCACTACCCGGCGGGCGTGGGCCAGGACCTCGGTGGCCTGGGGTCGGAGCCTGGTCTGGCGGCCCTGGCGTTCGAACAGCGGCACGCCGACCCGTCTCTCCAGCTCGGCGAGGCCCTGGGTGAGGGCCGACGGCGTCACGCCCAGCCCCCTGGCGGCCGCCGCCCGGGTAGGAGATGCCGCTGCCGCCACCAGGTACTCCAACTGTTGGACGGTCAGGTTCGGAAGCCTCGGATCGGCCATTGAAGGGGCCCCTCGTCGGGTGGCTGGAGCGGTACTTGAAGCGCGCTGATACTGAGTTAAGTCTTTCTGAATCTTAGCCACTGATCATTTGGATGTGCTTATCCTGAACCTCCATGAACACACCTCTTGAAATCGCACCAGCCACCGGCCGCCTCGGGATCCTCACCCCCGGCATGGGCGCCGTGGCCTCCACCTTCATCGCCGGCGTGATCGCCGCCCGCAACGGCCTGACCGCTCCGATCGGATCGGTCAGCCAGATGGCGCACATACGCCTGGGTAGTCGCGGCGAGGACCGCAACCCGCTCATCCGCGAGTTCGTGCCGCTGGCCGAACTGGACGACATCGTCTTCGGCGGCTGGGATCCCATCTCGGCCAACGTGCTGGAGGCCGCCCACACCTGCGGCGTGCTCGAGGAGAAGGACCTCGCTCCCATCTCGGCCGAGCTGGAGGGCATCATCGCCATGGACGCCGTCTTCAACAACCGCTGGGTCAAGAAGCTGGACGGCACCCGGGTCAAGTCCATCACCGCCATGTGGGACCAGGCCCAGGCGCTGATCGACGACATCGAGCGGTTCCGCATCCAGAACGAGTGCGACCGCCTGGTCATGGTCTGGTGCGGCTCTACCGAGGCCTACCAGGAGGCCAGCGCCGTACACGACACCGTCGAGGCGTTCGAGGCCGGCCTGCGTGCCAACGACGAGAACATCTCCCCCAGCCAGATCTACGTATACGCCGCGCTGATGAGCGACGTGCCGTTCGCCAACGGCGCACCGAACCTGAGCGTCGACCTGCCGTGCATGATCCAGTTGGCCGCCCGCCGCGGCGTGCCGATCGCCGGCAAGGACTTCAAGACCGGCCAGACCCTCATTAAGACCATGCTGGCCCCCGGCTTCAAGGCCCGGATGCTGGGCCTGAGCGGCTGGTACTCCACCAACATCCTGGGGAACCGGGACGGCGAGGTGCTGGACGACCCGGAGAACTTCAAGACCAAGGAGATGTCCAAGCTGGGCGTGCTGGACGCAATCCTCCAGCCGGACTCCTACCCGGAGCTCTACGGCAACATCGACCACGTGGTGCGCATCAACTACTACCCGCCCCGAGGCGACAACAAGGAGGGCTGGGACGCCATCGACATCTTCGGATGGATGGGCTACCCCATGCAGATCAAGGTGAACTTCCTCTGCCGTGACTCGATCCTGGCCGCCCCCATCGTCCTGGACCTGGCGCTCTTCCTGGACCTCGCACACCGGGCCGGACAGTCCGGCGTGCAGGAGTGGCTGTCCTTCTACCTGAAGGCTCCCCAGGCGGCCGGCGAGGCTCCTGCCGAGCACGACCTCTTCATCCAGCAGACCAAGTTCAAGAACACGCTGCGGGAATGGATGGGCGAGCAGCCCGTCACGCACTCGGAAGCAGGCTGACCCGGCCGACCCGGGTCCGACCGCCGACTCAGGCGGGGACGGGCTCCGGGCGCCGCCACAACTCCGGATACAGGTCGCCACCGATCCGGTCACCGTGATCCAGCCCCGCGGCACGCATGTCCCCGCTGTGGTCGGGATCCATGCCCTCCGGACGGAAGGCCACACGCACGTCGTCGCCCAGCCACTGCGTGTTGAAGACCTGCAGGTCGCGGTCCGGCGCCAGGTTGCCGGACCCTCCGTGGACCATCCGCGCATTGAAGGCCACCACGTCCCCGGGGACCATGGCCCAGGACAGGATCTCGTAGGCGTCCCTCTCGGCCTCGATGTCTGGTAGCGGTCCCGCCTGATCCCCTTCGGCGTAGGCGACCGTGTCCCGGTCATCACCGGTGAGGGCGGCGAAGTTCTCCTGCCGAAACCGCTCCGGCCACAGGTGCGAGCCCCGGACCAGCTCCAGAGAGCTCTCCCGGGCAACCGGCACCAGCGGCATCCAGATCGAGCACGTGTCGAAGCCCTCGACCGACCAGTACGGCTCGTCCTGGTGGAACGGCGTGCGGAACCGGTTGCCGGGCGACCGGACGAACACGGCGTCGTAGAAGAAGTTGACCGCCGTGGCCCCCAGCAGTCGGCCGGCGACCTCGGCGGCGGGCGAGTCCACGGCGAAGTCCCGGTACTCGTCGATGTGCAGCCAGGACTGGTTGTCGAAGAAACAGGTCCGGCCCTCGGCGTCGCGGTCCCAGAATCGTGCCCGGTCGGACGGTTCGGCAATGTTCTTCTGGATGCCCCGCCGCAGCGACTCGATCCATTCCGGGCCGAAGGCGCCCCGCAGGCAGACCACGCCGTCAGCGGCGAACGTCCGGACCTGCTCGTCGGTGACCATCAGGTGCCCCATGGGCGCGGACTCTAGATGCGGCTCTCGTGGCCTGCCCAGTATTCGTCCTTCAGGAGACGCTTGTAGAGCTTGCCGGTGGGATGCCGCGGTAGCTCGTCGCGGAAGTCCACACTGCGGGGGCACTTCACGTCAGCCAACTGCGAGCGGCAGAAGGCGACCAGTTCGGCAGCCAACTCCGGACCTGCAGCGGCAGGGTCCACCGGCTGCACGATCGCCTTGACCTCCTCGCCGAAGTCCTCGTTCGGCACTCCGATGACCGCCACGTCGAACACCGCCGGGTGCATGGTCAGGATGTTCTCGGCCTCCTGGGGATAGATGTTCACCCCACCCGAGATGATCATGTACGCCTTGCGGTCGGTCAGGTAGAGGAAGCCGTCCTCGTCCAGACGGCCAACGTCGCCCAGCGTGCTGGTGTTGGCGTTCAGCTTGGCCTCGGCGGTCTTGGCTGGATCGTTGTGGTACTCGAAGTCGGAGTTGCCCCGGAAGTAGACGCCGCCCTCGGTGCCGACCGGCACCTCGTTCCCGTCGTCGTCCAGGATGACCACCTCGCCCAGCAGGGCCCTGCCGACCGTGCCCGGGTGCTCCAGCCAGTCCTGCGAGTTCGTGTAGGTGAGGCCGTTGCCCTCGGTCCCGGCGTAGTACTCGTGCAGGACCGGGCCCCACCACTCGATCATCCGGTGCTTCACGTCCACCGGGCAGGGCGCTGCGGCGTGCACGGCCGAGATCAGGCTGGAAACGTCGTACCCGGCCCGGACCTCGTCGGGGAGCTTCAGCATCCTCACGAACATGGTCGGCACCCACTGACTCCAGGAGACCTCGTGCTCCTGGATGGCGGCCAGCGCCGACTCTGCGTCGAATCGCTCCATGGCCACCACCGTGCAACCCAGCCGATGCGCCCCCAGGCAGAAGCGCAGCGGGGCGGCGTGGTACAGGGGTGCCGGTGACAGGTAGACGGATCCGGGCGTGGCCCCGAAGAGGGCCTCGGCCATCATCGTGATGGAGTTGCCTTCGCCCAGCCCCTGGCCGGACATCGGCGACTTGACGCCCTTCGGGCGGCCCGTCGTACCAGAGGAATAGAGCATGTCCTGGCCCTCGGTCCGGTCGGTCAGGGGTTCCGACGACTGGGCGGCGACGGCGTCCTCGAAGCAGGCATGGCCGTCCACGTGGCCACCGAGCGCGAAACGGGCCTCGACGGCTGGCGTAGCCGTGTTGATCTCGGCCACCGCGTCTGTCTTGTACGGCGAGGTCACGAACGCACGTGCCCCACAGTCGTCCACGATGTAGGCGATCTCGTCGGCTGTCAGGCGGGATGAGATGGCCGTGTAGTACAGCCCGGCGTAGTGGGCACCCCAGGCGACCGCCAGGAACTCGATCCTGTTCTCCAGGCAGAAGGCAACGTGGTCGCCGGCCTGGATGCCGAGGCTCCTGAAGAGTCGCGAGATGCGGTTGGCCTCGGCGTCCAGTTCTCCATAGGTCATGGTCTCGCCGGATCCGGTCATCACGATCGCCGGACGATCAGGGAACTCGGCGGCCCACCGGCCCGGGTACTGGAGCGCGTTCTCGTCGGTCATGGCGCCGGAACCTACCGGTCCGACGGTCGGCGCCCGGAAGCGGGCGTGGCCGGTCGTCGCTCCTGCGGACCTGATTCGTCGTCCTGTCACAGTCCGCGCCTACCTTTCGACCCTGATGTCGACGACGAAGATCATCCGGGCGAACCACGGGAAGGCGGCGACGGCCGCCCTCACCGAGGCGGTTACCGCGTTCAAGAACGGCGACCCGCTCACAGCCGTCACCGTCGTCGTCACCGACCACGCACAGGGAATACGCCTCAGACGCCTGTTGGCGGCACGGTCCGTCGGCGGCCCCTCGGTCGCAGGCATCACCGCGATCAGGATGGTCACACTCCTGGACCTCTCCCGTGACCTCACAGCCGGCGCTGTCGAACTCGAGGGACGGCGATCGGTCAGCGACGCCGTGGTCCTGGCAGCCGCCCGGCGGGTCCTCGCCGAGGACCCGGGGGTCTTCGGCCCGGTCGCCGACCATCCCTCCCTTGAGCGCGCTCTGCTGGCAGCGCACCGGGACCTCCGCGAGGTGGATGCCGGGAGCATCGAACGACTCGCCCGCCTCGGTGGCCTACCCGCAGGTCTCGCCAGCATCCACCGGGCCCTGCTCCACCGGTTGGCGCCGCACTTCCACGACGAACGTGAACGCTCAGACCTGGCTGCCCACCGACTCCGCCAGAATTCGATATCGCTCCCCCCGCTCGTGGTCCACCTTCCCGGTCGGCTGGCGGCATCGGAACGTCGCCTCCTGGTCGCCCTGGCCGAGGCCGGTCCGGTCACCATCATCTGTGGCCATGCCGAGGGCCACCCCGATCCGGAGGCCGAAGCGCTCGCAACCATGCTCGGGCTGGCGCTCCCGGGGTCGCCGGCCCCCGCAGCCTCCGTCGAACGGCTCGTCATCTCGGTCCCCGACCAGGAGGAAGAGGCCCGGGTCGCCGTTCGACAGATCCTCGATGCGGCGCGGACCGGTACCCCCCTCGCGCGTATCGCCGTGGTCCATCCACCCAGCAGCGACTACGTGCGACTGCTCCACGAGCGACTCAGGTCCTCGGGCATCGAGTTCAACGGCTCCTCGGTCCGGCGGCTTGACGAGACCACGGTCGGTCGGTTCCTGCTGGGCGCACTGTCCCTGTCGGCAAATGGCCTACGTCGGGTCGACCTCGAAGCCCTTTTCGCCACCGCTCCACTCCGGGACCCCGACCACAAACAGGTCCCGGAAAGCGCCTGGGGGCGGCTGGCCCGACGCTCCGGCGTGGTCGGTGGTCTCGACGACTGGACGATGCGACTCGAGCTGCTCGCCGCCGAGTTCACGACACAATGCGCCGAAGAGGAGTCGGCGGACGCCCGACCCTGGCTCATCGACAGGCTGGATCGGGATGCCGAGCAGTGCCGTCGGCTCCTGGCCTTCGTCACCGGTCTCGACAGGGACCTTCGACGGATAGCCGCTGCACGATCCTGGAACGCCCGCTGCACACAGGCCGGACGGCTCCTAGGTCGCTACCTCGGAAGCGATTCGGTAAGAGAAGCCTGGCCCGTCGACGAACTCCTGGCCATGGAGACGGCCAGGTCGGTCCTGGATCGACTGGCGCTACTCGACGAGGTCGAACCCGATGCCACCCTCGCCGGGTTCTGTCGGGCGGTAGCCGCCGAATGCAGGCGGCCGCTGAGCCGGGAGGGCAGGACGGGCCAGGGCGTGCAGGTCCTCGGAGTAGACCAGTCACCCGGCCTCGACGTCGAGGTGGTGATCCTGCTGGGTCTCTCCGAGGGCGTGATGCCGACCCGGCCTGCCAACGACGCCCTCCTACCGGACGCCACCCGTCTCGCTGCCCAGACAGGCCTCCCGGTTAGACACGACCACACGACCCGCCAGCACCGGGGCTTCGCCGCGGCCATGACTGCCGCCTCCCGACGGGTGGTTCTGGTCCATCCGCGGGGCGACCTCCGACGGTCGGGTGAACGTCCGCCATCCAGGTGGCTACTGGCCGAGATCGAGGCGTTCACCGGACACCGGCCCGACCCGGGCGAGCTGGCGCAGACCACCGCGTCGTGGTACCGCCATGTGGCCTCCTTCGCCCAGGCCCTGACCGTTGACGAGCCGGCCACCGACCAGGAGTACGAGCTCGGCCTACTGCTCGGCGGTCGAGCCGTTGACGCCACCCTGTACCTGGCCGATCCCGCCTTTCGCCGGGGGGTCGACTGCATCTCCGCCCGTCTCAGCCCGAAGCTGACCAGGTTCGACGGCAACCTCGCTGGTGTCACCATTCCCGGTCTGGATACCGGCGAACTCTCCTCCACCCGGTTGGAGCGCTGGGTGGAGTGCCCGTTCGCCTACTTCTCCGAATACGTCCTGGGGGTCCGCTCCGAGGAGGAGCCAGCCTCCGGCATCCACCTGTCGCCCCTCGTCCGAGGCTCGATCATCCACCGGTGCCTGGAGCGCCTCGTCGGCGAACGACTCGAACACGACACGCTGCCCGGGCCCGGCAGGCCCTGGTCGGTGGCTGACCACCAGCGGCTCTCCGAGATCCTGGTCGAGGAATGCGCCCGCGCCGACGCACGTGGCGAGGCCGCCCACCCGCTGTTCTGGCCCGTTATCCGCGCCCGCATGGATGCCGAGCTCCAGGACTTCCTGGCGCAGGACTCCGACACCCGGGCCTCCCAGCACTCCACACCGGTGGCGGCCGAATACCGATTCGGTGGTCCGACATCGCTTCCGGTGACCCTCGCGGACGGCAGGACCCTCAGGTTCCGAGGCGCCATAGACCGGGTGGACCGGATCGATGGCGGGGGTGTGGTCGTGATCGACGTCAAGAGCGGCAGGCCGGACCGGTTCCGTCCGATCGGCGCCGAGGCCCCGTTTCCCGGCGGCACCAGGCTCCAGCTGCCGATCTACGGCCTGGCGGCGGCGGCCCTCGGCCACGGACCGACCAGCCACGCCGCCTTCGCCTTCGTGGGCGCCGAACGCAGCGGCGACCATCGCATCGGCTATCCCCTCACGTCGGGGGTGCTGGACGAGTTCGCCACCGTGCTGGAGCGCATAGTGACCGGCATCGAGGCGGGGGCATTCCCGAACCATCCTCCGGAACCGACCCGCTTCGGCGGTTTCACCTGCCCCCACTGTTCGCCCGATGGACTCGACACCAGGCGCCTGCAGGCCGCCTGCGACCGCAAGGCGTCAGATGCGGCAATGGACCTCCACCTCCGGCATGTCACCGAGCCGGTCGATGACGAGACAGAGCTGTCCCGATGAGTCGGACCGGGCCTCCAACCGACCAGTCCGCCCGCGACGACATCGCCACGCTCCTCGACCAGAACCTCTTCGTAGAGGCCGGAGCCGGCACCGGTAAGACCACTGCCCTCATCGGACGCATGGTGGCAATGGTCCTGGACCGCGCCATGCCGATCGAATCGATCGTCGCCATCACCTTCACCGAACGCGCTGCATCGGAACTCCGAGACCGGTTCCGACTGTCCCTCGAACACGTCGTCCGTACCGAAGCCGACGGGAACCGGCGAGACCTCGCCGAACGGGCCCTGACCGATGTCGACCTCGCCGCGATCTCGACGCTCCACGGCTTCGCCCGTCGGATCCTCACCGAACATCCGCTCGAGGCCGGCCTGCCACCTGCCTTCGACCTCCTCGACGAGGTCACCAGCCGTCTCGCCTTCGACGAACGGTGGAACGAACTGGAACGCCGGCTGCTCGACGACCCGGCGCTCTCGCACACCCTGCTGCTGGCCGCCGACCTCGACATCACCCCCGGCCACCTCCGTGACCTCGCCGAGAAACTCGACGAGAACTGGGACCTCCTGTTGGTCACAGGGAGTCCGCCGCCGGATCCGGTGGTGGACGTCGGCCCGCTGCTCGCCGCTCTGGACGCCATCACCATCCTCGGACGCGACGACCTTCCCGACGACGACAAGCTCCAGACCCGCATCGACGCCGTGGCCTCACTCCGGACCGAGATTGCCACCCTGACCGACGACTTCGACCTCCTGGCGCTGCTACAGGTCAAGCGGGGACTCTCGACGGTGAAGTTCGGAAGTCCGGGTGCGACAGCCGTCTGGGGCGACACGAAGGCCGAGATCATCGCGGCCAAGAAGGTCGCCGTCGAGATGTGGGACACGACCATCGTGGACGTCTCCGACCAGGTCCTACGGCGCCTCCTGCATGAGCTGATCGTCGGTGCCCGGACCGCCGCCGAGGAACGTCGACATGCGGGGGTGCTGACCTTCCACGACCTCCTCGTAGACGCACGGAACCTCCTCGCGGACCCCGACGTGGGACCAGCCGTTCGGGCGGCCCTGAACGAGCGGTACCGGGCCATCTTGTTGGACGAGTTCCAGGACACCGACCCGATCCAGCTGGAGCTGGCCCTGATGATCGCCGATCCTGTCTCACGCCCCGGCGCTCCGCTGGACGAGTCCTCGCCCGCTGGCGGATCGATCTTCATGGTCGGTGATCCCAAGCAGTCGATCTACCGGTTCCGGCGAGCCGACATCGCCCTCTACCTGGAGGCCCGACGCTCGCTGCCGGCCACCCCGGTCGCCCTCACCGAGAACTTCCGGACCACCGTCGAGGTGATCGACTGGATCAACGCCGTGTTCGGGTGCCTCATCGAAGCCGGTGATGGCCAGCCGGAGTACGTCCCCCTCGTCGGCCGCCGCGCCGCGGCGTCGATCGGGTCCTCCGTGACCCTGCTCGGGGCATCGGCCCACAGCGACCTCAGGGCCGACGAGCTGCGCTCCATGGAAGCCGCCGACGTCGCCGCTGCAGTCACCACGGCCGTGGCCGACGGCTGGACGGTCGAGGACGCCGACGGAGGCGAACGCGCCTGCACGTTTGCCGACATCGCTGTCCTCATCCCCTCGCGCACGTCGCTGACCGATCTCGAGGACGCCTTCGACCACGCCGACATCCCCTACCGGGCCGAATCCAGTTCGCTGCTGTTCGGAACCGCCGAGGTCCGTGACCTCCTGATGGTGCTGCGCGCCATCGACGACCCCTTCGACGACCTGGCGATCGTGCATGCCCTCCGGACCCCGTACCTGGGGTGTGGCGACGACGACCTCGCACGCTGGCATATCGAGTTCGGTGGATCCTGGAACCACCAGTCCGAGTCACCCCAGGCAGCCCCGGCCGACCACCCCGTCGCCCAGGGCCTTGCCTGGATGGGAGAACTCCACCGCACCCGTCACCACGAGGGGCCTAGTGCGATCCTGGAGCGCCTCATCACACAACGGCGTGTCCTTGAGCTGGCGGCCGCCACCCCACGACCCCGGGAGGTCTGGCGACGCGTCCGGTTGTTCGCCGACCGGGCCCGGGCCTTCGCCGAGGCCAATGGCGGTTCGATCCGGGCATTCGTCAACTGGTCCCTCCACCAGGCGGAGGACGGCAGCCGTGTGACAGAGACCGTGCTACCTGAACTGGATGACGACGCTGTCCGCATCCTCACCATCCATGGAGCGAAGGGTCTCGAGTTCCCGATCACGATCGTGTCCGGGCTCTCAGGAGCGGGAAGGTCGAGCAGCACCGATGTGGACCTCGTGTTCGGACCCGACGGGACCCCGGAGGCGAAGGTCCGTAAGGCACAGGCGACGCGCGGATACGCAGCCGCCCAGGAGGCCAGCCGTGCCTTCGACCTGGCCGAACGCCTCCGCCTGCTCTACGTGGCGACCACACGGGCACGTGACCACCTGGTGGTCTCCCTGCACCGCTCCGGCGATGCCGATGTGGACAAGAAGCCGGCTGACCGGTCGACACCGGCGCGCCAGATCGCCGCCGCTCTCGCAGCGCTGGGAAACAGCGCTCCCGACAGCGACGACCTGGTCCCGACCTCGGGGTCCCTGCCTGCACCGGTCGTCCCGGAACCACCGGTCAGGCCCGATAGGAATGACTGGAGGTCTGAGCGCCTGGCGGCCATCGATGCAGCGTCCGGGCGCCAGACCCTGGCCGCCACGAGGATCGCCGCACACGCGGCACCGGACCTCCCGACCGACCGGGCACGACCCGGCGAGGCGGGGCGACACGGAACAGCGGTCGGGCGCGCCGTCCACGGTGCGCTTGAGCATGCCCCGTTCGACGACGCCGACGTCAGCGCCCTGGCAAGGGAACACGCCATCAACGAAGGGGTGGCCGAGGAGGTGCCGCGGGTCGAGACCCTGATCCGGGCGGCACTCGCCTCGGACGTGGTCCGGGCTGCCGCCGGGGCACGACACTGGCGGGAGCTGTACGTGGCCGCTCCGCTTGTCGACGACCCGGGCTCACCGGTGGTCGAGGGATTCATCGACCTCGCCTACCTGGATTGCGGGCCCGAGGAACCCGAGTTGGTCATCGTCGACTACAAGACCGATGCCGTGGTCGACGACGCCGACCGCATCGCCAAGGCCTCCCGCTACCGACTCCAGGGGGCGACGTATGCCCTGGCAGCCGAACGATCCACCGGCCTGACCGTCCAGAGGGTCGTGTTCTGCTTCCTCTCAGGAGACGGCGCCGTCGAGGTCGACATCCAGGACCTCCCGGCCGCCATGGCCGAGGTGGCAGAGGTGGTCAGGGACATGACCGGCGTCTGACCACAGGATCAGCACCTCCGGGTCGGGACCCACAGTCCGGCTACCGGTAGCGTCGCTCAGGTGTCCGCACCAGCTGCCTTCGCCATGCGCAGCCTGCTGTTCGCCCCCGGCAACCGCCCCGAGGTGCTCGCCAAGCTGCCCAGGTCCAGCCCCAGCGCTGCGGTGATCGACCTGGAGGATGCCGTCCCAGCGGACCGCAAGGTCGAGGCCCGGGCGGTCGCCCACCAGGTGGCCCCGGCACTCGTCTCCCATGTCCGCCTCTTCGTCCGGGTGAACGCACCCGACACCATCCACTTCCTGGACGACATGCTGGATGGACTGCCCGAAGGCCTCGTCGGCGTGGTCGTCCCGAAGCTGGCATCGACGGCCGACGTCGACACGGTGGTGGCCGCGCTGGATGCCGCTGGTCACGCCAACCTGTCGATAGTCGCCGGCCTGGAAACGGTGGCCGGCGTCGTAGACGCCCGGACGGTCACCACCCATCCCCGCGTCGGCTGGTGCTACTTCGGCGCCGAGGACTACGTCGCCGACCTGGGTGGCGTGCGGCGGACCGACAACCTCGAGGTGCAGACCGCCAGGGCGCAGGTCGCCCAGGCCGCCCGGCTGGGTGGCATCCCGGCCATCGACATGGTCGTGGCCGACTTCGGCGACGAGGAGCGGTTCCTCCGGGAGGCTGAACAGGCCCGGGCGCTCGGGTTCTCAGGAAAGCTCTGCATCCACCCGGCGCAGGTCCCCCTCGCCGATCGCGCCTTCCGCCCGTCGGATCAGGAGCTGGTATGGGCCAGGAAGGTGGCCGACGCCTACGAGGAGGCGCTGGCCCGCGGCGATGCCGCCATCTCCGTGGATGGAGCAATGGTCGACGAACCCGTTGCCCGCCGTGCCCGTGCCCTGCTGGCCGAAGTTGCCGGCTGACGCCCGCAGCCGACCCAGCCGACCGCTCACCGACCGCTCACCGACCGCTCACCGACCGCTCACCGACCCCACCGAACCAGGAGGAGACCATGGCGAACCTCGTACCGGAGGGTGAGGCCTTCTACGGCATCCAGCTGCCTATCCAGACCCTCACCCGCACACTGGCCGATCCGTGGGAGGACGACGCCACCCCCGACGACCTGGTCCGGGTGGCGAAGGCAGCCGAGGCGGCAGGCCTCGACTTCATCGGCGTCTGCGACCACGTTGCCATCCCGGACAACGAGTACGCAGCGGGCATGCGGACCACCTGGTACGACCCGGTGGCAACGCTGGCCTGGTTGGGCGCACAGACCACATCCATCCACCTCCTCTCCGTCGTCTGGATCGCCGCCTACCGCCACCCGCTCCTGACGGCCAGCTCGTTCGGAACCCTGGCCCACCTGACCGGGGATCGGATCATCCTCGGCGTCGGTGCCGGGCACGTAGAGGCCGAATTCGACGCGCTCGGGGTGGACTACCACCGCCGTGGCCGGCTCCTGGACGAGTGCATGGATGCCGTACGTGGCGCCTACGCGGACACGTACGTGAGCCACGACGGCGAGGCCTACCCATACGCCGACGTCGGGGTCTCCCCTGCTCCGGCGTCACGGGACCTTCCGATCTGGGTGGGTGGCTCGGGGGCGGCCGCATGGCGGCGGACCGGCCGGAGGGGCGACGGCTACATCCCGATGGGAGCGACCCGCGACCAGTACCCGGAGATCATCGCCACCATCCGACGGGCAGCCGAGGAGGCCGGGCGTGGCGGGGTCGGATTCGACATCGGCATCATGCCGGGCTGGGCCTACATCGGAGAACCACCCGAAGACCTACCGCCGGCCTGGTTGACCGGCCCGCCGGAGAAGATCGCCGAGGAGCTGCGGGCGGACCGCGCCGTCGGTGCGAACGCCTTCCACCTGAAGTTCCGGGCGCGCACCATCGAGGAGTACCTGGACCAACTGGCCGCCTTCGGCGAGCAGGTCCGGCCACTTCTCTGACCGGGACGGCGATCGGAACCGAGACCGGAACGGGCAGACCGTCCTCCTGACCCGAGCAGGGAGGCCGACCAGCCTCTCCTGACCGAAAAGAGAGAGATTGCGGCTGGGAGGGTGCGAGTCGGCCGCTGACGGGCGATCATGGGGCCATGGTCAAGATCGACGACGACACCCAGAAGGCACTGCTCCTCTTCAATCGCCGCTCCGAGGCTGTCGAAGCCGCCAAAGCGGCCGAGCGGAACCTGGTGAAGGCCACCAAGGCCAAGGACGAGGCCGCAGCCGCCCTCAAGCAGGTCCAGGGCGCTGGTGCCGAGACCGTTGCTGCCGCCGAGGCCGAATGGCGGGCCG
>Ga0208335_1000010_pt1 | contig 89988 bp, 82 predicted proteins | sample DeeseametaMP0759_FD_184202 | JGI IMG/M metagenome (GOLD analysis project Ga0208335, IMG submission 184202) | Marine microbial communities from the Deep Atlantic Ocean - MP0759 (SPAdes) | ecosystem: Environmental > Aquatic > Marine > Oceanic | place: West of Cape Town, South Africa, South...
TGTGCCAAATAACACACCTAATTATTTCTAGCAAATTCCAATTGCACCTTTAATTTATTGAGTTCATCTTCCCATTTTTCTACGTCTAAGGCATCAGAATGAGTATTGTTAGCTTCTTTGGTTGCAGCCCTAATCTGCTCTGACCAAGCCACTAATAATCCGTTTAATGTACTGGCAGAAAATGGACCATTAATAAATGTAGCTTTAATATTTTTGTATTCTTCTTTGTAAGATGCCCATCCACCGATCAGTTTGTCGCAGGCTGCCGACCGTTGAGGAATGAAGAAAGGACCATAAGGGAAGGGTTGACAATTATTACTGGTTTCTCCCCATTCATCAGCTATGGGCGTCACTGGATTGGCGTTGCTTAATATATTTTCAAATGCGTTATCTAAGTCCCAGGGTATTAGATTTATTTTTTGATTGTTGGGCTCTTCATACCAATAATAATTATGATTACCACATCCACCTCGTTCACAATACCAATGAAATGGTCCGTCGTCATTTCGAATCGCCCGATCAACCACTGCAAATGAAACAATTTTATTGATATCCATATACTTTGAAATAATATTTTGAAGTTCAGTATTTGAAGCATTGGATAATTTTTCTGCGAAATTATTCATGATGGCTACGGATGGGTTATCATCCTCATTTGTTTTTAAAGCAACAATAAATGATTGTTCATTTGTAGGTGTGCCATCGTTGGTTAAAGGCCATACCTCTTTATATACATTTCCATTCTGATCATCAAAATGATAATCGGTAAAGGAGCCATCTATTTGTTCAGTAAGTGCATATAAACCTGAATAGTCATCATTAATCATCAACCGTGCATGGACGGATCGAGGTGCCTCCACCCCCATTGCCCTAAATAACCAATATCCTATGCGTTCATGCATCTGAGATGGGTCAAGGTTTTGGGAATGAAATTGCAGTTTTTTCAGGCCATAAAATCTTTCTTCCCTTCCATTCCAATTGATTTTGACCTTCATTGATAGTTTAGTACAGATTTTTTTGCCAGAAGGCTCAAAAATATTAGGCCCATCTACACACCCAACAAATGCCCCAATGCTGCCTTTATACCTGATACCAACAGGACTAATTGTGTCCCCTTTAAAAATGAGCATACCCTCAACATATTGTTCTGCAACGGGATCGCTATCAATTTTTTCCAGATCTTCTTTAGGTATTTTTAACTCAAATGTATGCAACACATTCTGATCAAAAATAAACTCGGATCCTAAATTAAGGTACTGTTCGTCACCCTTTGGGTTTATAGTAGGAACAATAAAATTGAGGTCCGCATCAGTATCCTTATTATCATAACAAGACAGCAAGGCTATTAATAATAAAAAATTGAATCGCTTAATAATAAATCGCTTTTTTTTGAGTTCATCTAGATAATTACTCATTTTGTTCAATCATTCTCTCCTAATTGGAAGATTTGATCTACAGATTTTTCAAATACTTTGGATAGTTTCAATGATAAAACGGTAGACGGAACATATTTCCCAGATTCAATCGCATTGATACTTTGTCGGCTTACCCCTACAAGTTTTGCTAATTGTTCCTGAGTAAGGTTTTTTATAGCACGTTCTACTTTTAAACTATTCCTCAAAACTCAAATCCTGTCTTGATTGCCAAACTTTATAATAGAAATGAAATATTTTATAGTGAGAATGAATATTATTCAACCAAGACGCTTAAAGCGATTAGGTATTAGTATGTTTGTAGTCATAATAAATATTCTTCTTTTAAATCGTAGTTTTAATGTAAAGTATACTTTACTATATATCAAGTATATTTTACCTTTTTTAATAAAATTAGCAGATTTTTTCTGTAACTGCTTGGTGTACAATTTATTGTTGATTTGTTTTTATGCATACTGCATTAGGCCAAACATATAGTTTTTTATACGATTATTGTTTCACTAATTTTTCATATGCTCTATTCCAATAGAAACTTCAAAGCCAACCCCAGTCAGAATTCAGCCATTACCCATCCACCGGCACCATTGATGATTTTGGCTGGCGCGGGAACGGGAAAAACATCTACCTTATTGCATCGCATCCGTTATCTGGTTAATTCAAAAATAGTTAATTCAAAACATGTTCTTTTACTTACCTTTACAGAAAAAGCCACTGCAGAAGCCAAACATACTATTCATCATATTCTTGGAAATGAGGCTGAATCAATTTTTGTGGGCACATTCCACAGTTTTTGCCACTCCATTATGCGTCGGTATGGTCCTGAAAACCGTATGGATGATGTGCTATGGCAGGAAAGTGATATTCTCTACTATCTCATCCATCACTTTGATGAAATGGATTTTATACAGTCGCGTGTTTTCTCCGATAATCCCGTTAAAGCCATTCGGGACTCATTCATTCCTTTTTTCAACAGGGTTAGTGATGAACTGCTTTCACCCGCTGACCTGGAAAATAAAATTCAAAATATGGAAGATACCCAGGATTGGGTTGAAGAAAATTTTCCCGGTATCCATCCAGAGAGCACACGGTTCGATGATGTAAGTTACCAGTTAAATGATTTAGTGAAAGCACATGCGTTTTTCCAAAAAGGTAAGGCCAAAGATAATGCCCTGGATTTTGGCGATATGATTTTCGGGTGTTACGAAGTTCTAAAAAATAACCCTTCCGTTCTTACTCAAGTTAGAAATGAATTCCGGCATATTTTTATCGATGAATATCAGGATAACAATTACGCTCTGAATAAAGTTGTGAATCTCATTGCAGAAAATAATCCCAGCATTACAGTAGTTGGGGACGAGGATCAATGCATCTATTCTTTTCGCGGTGCGAATTACTACAATATTTCAGATTTCCGAAATCGGTATAAATCCCATCCGAATTATGCAGAAATTCCCCTGGTAGAAAACCGTAGGTCAACTCAGAAAATTCTTGACCTTGCCAATGCTACGATCAGCCATAATCCAGATCGTACACCCAAAAATCTAAAATGCCTCCCCGATGCTAAGACAGGACCGAAACCACAATGGATTCAGATGAATAAAAAGGAAACATTAGAAGCTTTGCCGGATTTAGTGCATTCTTTAATCCACAATGGAAAAGCACTTTATGGTGATATCGCCGTCATTTGCCGTGGGTGGGCAAATGTTAGAGATATGGCAGATGCCTTACAAAAATCCGCCATTCCTGTTGATATACATATAGAGAAATTTTTTGATGTGCCCATCGTAAAAAATGTCCTTGCCTGGGGACACTTACTATCTAAAGATGATCATGCCCAAATTGCATTATACCGGATACTGAGAGAACATTTGGGCGAAACATGGACAAATTCATTTTTTCAATCCATGGAAAAAACGACTATTGAAGAAAAGCTCGACCAACTGAAGTCACAAGCTAAAGAATCAAAAGAGATCACTTTCGTTATGCAATCATTCGAAACACTTCAGAAATCATTAGGAAAAAAGTTAAAGGCAGACGAAATGGTTTGGGAAATATTGACTGCTTTGAAAAAAACTCATTTAATGATTTCAATGCGGATGGCGTATAGATATTCCCAAAGGCTTAACCTTGCTAATGCAGGTGAAATTTTAAATCTTGCTGAACAATTTGTCAACAAAGACCCCAATGCATCCTTCAGCAATTGGCTCGATTTTATGGAAGTCATGTCTTTGGCTTCGAACCAGAACGCTGCTCAGCCGGAACTCGAAAAGGATAATCTCGCTGTGCAAGTAATGACCATCCACCAGAGCAAAGGACTCCAGTTCCCCGTTGTGATAATGCCTTTTCTCTACAGTGGAAGTTTTCCTTCAAATCTGAAGAAACATCCAACCATTAACCGATTACCGACCTCCTGGATGGCTTGGGAGCAGAATGCAGATACTCCATTTCGAATCCTCCACGAACGGGAAGAACGGCGCGTATTTTATGTGGGTATCACCCGAGCAGAAACATATTTATATTTATACGGACCTACGAAAAGACAATCTCTTTTTACAAAAGAATTAGAAAACCTGAAACCACAGCCCATGGAGATTAAGACCATGAATGAACATGAAGAAAAAACAGTTTCACTGAGTGAAAGACGCCAAAGACTTTTGGCAGATTTGAACCGGGAAATCGCTGCCAATCAATTGGAAAATGCGCGAATAATTTTGGAAGAGATGGAACGAGATGATCTCCCCAAAGATTTAACCGATTCAGGTCAACCGAAAGATGTCTCTGGTATACTTCATCTGTCCTCTACCAAAATTGATACCTATAATTCCTGTCCGTTGAAATACAGGCTAAAATACATTGATAAAATCCCTGAAAGAAAAACGCGTGCTACTGGAGAGTTTGGTTCTATTATGCACAGCATATTGGAAGAATTTCACGGACTTGAAGTTGCAGACCAAACAGAGAAAGTGTTATTTGATCTTCTGGAAAAACACTGGCGTGAGGATTCTTTCGAATACCGCCAGCGCGGGGAAGAATTTCGCAAGCAGGGCGGAGAATTATTATCCGACTATTTCCGGTTTATACAGAAAAATCCGCCTACTGTTTTGGGACGGGAAAAACCCTTTTCCTATACCATGAATAATATTAACGTAAAAATTTCAGGGAAGATTGATCGTATTGATCAAGATGGTGATTTGCTTGGTATTGTAGATTATAAAACAAGTAAAAAGAAGGATAAATCTGAAAATAATTTGCAAATGGCATTGTATTCGGAAGCCATTTTACGTGATGCCGTCCCCGGGATCAATGGTAATCCGGGAAATGCAAGTTTACACTTTTTACGATATGGGGATGATCCCTTGTCATCACACCAATTCTCTGAGGATGATTTAGAAATAAGTCGGGAAAAAATTCGTGAAGTTGCAAATGGCATTCGAACAGGATCCTTTGAAACAAAAAAGAGTGATTATAATTGCCAGTACTGCGACTATAAAGATTTCATTTGCCCGGCTTGGGAAGATTAATTTTTTTTTTGTTACAAATAACGAATAGCATCTAAATTGGTGGACTTTGATTACATAATGAGGAGGTAATTGTGAAAAAATATATCCTTTTTCTAATATTGATCGGATTTGGTTTCGCTGAATCAATCGCTGATAAAACAAAATCCATGGATAAAATGGATGGATATTTAAATCTATATTGGGAAAATGAAACGGGAAAACTATGGCTGGAAATTTCCGATTTTAACCAAGAATTCCTCTATGTGAATTCACTCATGGCAGGGATGGGTTCCAATGATGTGGGCCTGGACCGGGGTCAATTGGGCAATGGAAGAATTGTATATTTTCATCGAGTCGGCCCGAAAGTGTTAATGATTCAGCCCAATTATTATTACCGGGCTGTGACTGATGATCCCCGTGAAAAAAAGTCGGTTGAGGATGGGTTTGCAAAATCTACCCTTTGGGGGTTTACAGTAGAAGCAGAAGAGGACAACCGTGTTTTAGTTGATGCTACAGACTTTTTTCTGAATGATGCCCATGGTATTGTTTCTCGATTAAAAAATCAAAAAATGGGGAATTACAAGGTGGATAAAAGTCGATCAGCTATTCACCTCCCGGCTACCATGAATTTTCCGAACAATACGGAAGTGGAAGCTCTCATGACCTACACTGGGTCGAATCCGGGAAAATATGTTAGACAAACCACACCGACGTCCATCGCCATAACGATGAGGCTCCATCATTCATTTGTTGAACTTCCAGATGACAATTATACGCCAAGAAATCATGATCCCCGAGCGGGATATTACCCCATGTCCTTTCAGGATTATGCTGCACCATTGGACGAATCCATTTACAAACGGGTGATAACGCGTCATCGGTTATACAAGAAAAATCCCAATGCCAGAACGAGTGAAGCGGTTGAACCCATTATTTATTATATAGATCCCGGCGTCCCGGAACCGGTGAAATCAGCCATGCTGGAAAGCGGTGGTTGGTGGAATCAAGCCTTTGAAGCGGCAGGATATAAAAATGCTTTCCAGATGAAAGTACTGCCGAAAGATGCGCACCCCATGGACGTCCGATACAACATGATTCACTGGGTCCATCGTGCCACTCGGGGATGGTCCTATGGCAGTTCCGTTGACGATCCGCGTACAGGAGAGATTTTGAAGGGAAACGTATCTCTTGGTTCGCTCAGATTGCGCCAGGATTACCTCATTGCCACCGGATTATTGGCACCTTATGATAATGGCACTGCAGTCCCCGATTATATGCGTGAATTAGCTTTGGCAAGAGTCCGCCAACTCGTGGCACATGAAATTGGCCATACCATTGGATTGGCTCATAACTATATCGCCAGTACGGTTGATCGTGCGTCCGTAATGGATTACCCTCACCCAAAAGTTACTGTTAATCAAAAGGGGCAAATTGAATGGCAGGATGCCTATGGTGTGGGCATCGGGGAGTGGGATAAAATATCTGTCGCCTACGGCTATCAGGATTTCCCAAAAGGAACCAACCAAAAGGAAGCATTAGAAGAAATCATTCAAGATGGTATCCGTCGCGGTTACACATTTATTACAGATCAGGATGCAAGGCCACTTGGTTCTGCCCATCCCACTGCTCACCTTTGGGATAATGGAAAAGATCCAGTATCCGAGTTACAAAATTTAATGGCAGTCCGTAAAGTAGCGCTGGATAATTTTGGTGAAAATAATATTAGAATGGGTCAACCCTATAGTGATATAGAGGATGTACTGGTTCCTATATATTTTCTCCATCGGTTTCAAATTGAAGGTGCAGCCAAAGTGGTGGGTGGATTGAATTTCACTTATGCCCTCCGAGGTGACGGTCAAATGGTAACAGAATTCCTCGATCCAAAATTCCAAATGGAAGCCTTGGATGGGCTCATCGGTACACTCCAACCGGATGCATTAACTTTAAGAGAGGAACTTCTTCAACTTATTCCTCCCCGTGCTTCTGGACGAGGCCGAACCCGTGAATCTTTTAATTCCAGAACCAGTGTTACATTTGATGGCGTCAGCCTTGCGGAAACTGCCGCCAACCTGACTTGTCGAATGATCTTTCATCCTGCCCGGGCAACACGTTTGGTTGAATACAACGCTCGAAATACCAAACAACCGGGATTGGAAAAAGTTTTAAACGAAATAATTAAAGAAACAATATTACAATCGGCCCCTGCTGGCCTTGGGGGTGAAATAAAACGGAATGTTGATTTTACCATCCTCGATCATCTCATGAGTTTGACTATAAATAAAAATGCATCCCCCGCTGCCCAATCGATCGCCATGGCGCAAGTGAATTCATTATCACGTAAATTGTTCCGTAACCGTGGAAAATCATCCCGAGATAAAGCCCATTTCAGTATGCTACAACATCGAATCAAAACCTTCCTGGATGAACCGGAAAAATTTGAACCCATAAAAGTACCAAAAGCACCGCCAGGATCGCCAATCGGTACCGAATTCGGATGTACATTTGAAAATCCATTCAACAATAATTCTAAATAAAAGGAAGTTAAAATGAAACGGAATATCCTATTTATCCTAGTACTGATATCCGCCATCCTTTCTGCCGATGGACTGGATATGAAAAAATTTAAAGGAATGAAAGCTCGGAGCATTGGTCCCGGCGGTATGAGTGGTCGAGTAACAGCCATTGATGTTGTCCTTTCCAATACGGATGTCATTTATGTCGGTACCGCCTCTGGCGGCCTTTGGAAATCCGAAAGCGGCGGCATCAAATGGGAACCCATTTTTGATGATCAAAAAGCCGCTTCCATTGGGGACGTAACGGTTGATCCCACCAATCCAGACGTGATCTGGGTGGGAACGGGCGAAGGCAACCCGCGGAACAGTCAATCGGCTGGTTTTGGTGTATATAAAAGTATTGATGGCGGTAAATCTTGGGATTTCAAAGGGTTGGGTGAAACGCGGAATATTCACCGAGTTTTGATCAATCCCCATAATCCCGATGAAGTATATGTGGGTGCCCAAGGTGCTGCATGGGGCGAGAGTGAGCACCGAGGTGTGTATAAAACATCCGATGGCGGCGACTCTTGGGAAAAAATTCTCTACATTGATGAAAAAACCGGGATTGGTGAATTGGTCATGGATCCCCGTAACCCAGACAAACTGATTGCCAATATGTGGCAGTTCCGACGGTGGCCATGGTTCTTTAAATCCGGTGGTCCAAGTTCAGGGATGCACATCACATTTGATGGGGGTAAAACATGGAAAAAACGAACGGATAAAGATGGCCTGCCCAAAGGTGATTTGGGCCGCATGGGCATTGCCATTGCACCCAGCAATCCGAAACTGATTTATGCCCTGATTGAATCCAAAAAAAATGCACTATATAAATCAGAGGATGGCGGTTTTAAGTGGAAAAAAGTATCCGATAAAAAAATTGGCGGCCGCCCTTTTTACTATGCAGAAATCTATGTAGATCCGGTGAATGAAAATAGAATCTATAATCTCCATACCTATGTGACTGTTTCCAATGATGGGGGCAAAACGTTTGGTTCCCTCATGACGGCTTACGGAGAAAATGGGGTTCATCCGGATCACCATGCATTCTGGGGCCATCCCACCAATCCCAATTTCATTATTGAAGGGAATGATGGTGGATTGAATTTTTCAATGGATCGGGGTAAAACATGGCGGTTTGTGGAAAACCTCCCTGTGGCCCAGTTCTACCATATTAATTATGACATGGATTGGCCTTACAACGTATATGGCGGCATGCAGGATAATGGCTCCTGGCGCGGCCCTGCTTATATCTGGCGCTCTGGCGGTATCCGAAATTCATATTGGGATGAGTTGGCGTTTGGCGATGGATTTGATGTAGTTCCTCACCCCGGGAATTCCCGTTTTGGTTATGCCATGAGTCAGCAGGGATATGTGAGCAGATACGACTTGGTTACAGGACATCAACAAATGATTCGTCCCGTACACCCTAATGGAGAATATCTCCGTTTCAATTGGAATGCGGCCATTGCTCAGGATCCATTTGATGAAAATGCCATTTTCTTTGGCAGTCAATATGTTCATTACAGCACCGATCGCGGAAACAATTGGGATATTATTTCTCCGGACCTCACCACAAATGATCCGGAAAAGCAAAAACAGCACGAAAGTGGCGGATTAACTTTTGATGCTACCGGTGCAGAAAACTATACCACCATTCTTGCCATTGAACCGAGTTCATTGGATCGCAACGTAATCTGGGTGGGTACGGATGATGGTAATGTGCAACTCACTACTGATCGCGGAAAAACTTGGAAAAATGTCGCAAAGAAAATCCATGGTGCACCTGTAGGCAGTTGGGTAACACAAATTAATGCATCCAAATATGATCCAGCTGAGGCTGTAATAGTCATAAACAATTACCGCCGTAATGACTGGAAACCCTATGTTTTCAAAACAAATAATTATGGGAAATCATGGAAGTCCATTGCAAATGAAGAAGACGTATGGGGTCACGCATTGAGTTTTGTTCAAGACCCCATTGAGCCAAACCTCCAATTCTTAGGAACAGAGTATGGTCTTTACGTCACCCTGGATAATGCCAAAACCTGGACAAAATGGACCAGTGGCTATCCCACAGTTTCTACCATGGATTTAAAAATTCACCCAAGAGAACATGACCTTGTAATTGGCACATTCGGACGGGCAGCCTACATCCTGGATGATATTCGCCCGTTGCGGGAAATGGCATCTACCAAAAAAGATTTGATGAAAAAACGACTCCATTTTTTCGAACCACCTACTGCAGTTATGGCAATTAATCGCCAAGCGTCGGGTACACGGTTTGAAGCCAACGCCATATTTGCAGGGAAAAACCGTGGTCGTGGCGCCATGCTGACTTTTGTATTTAATCCAGATAAGAAAAAGAAAGAAAAACCAAAAAAAGATAAAGGGGATAAAAAAGGGAAACCAGAAGACAAAAAAGAGAAGGTAACCATGGAAGTTCTTGATGAAGACGGGAAAGTGATTCGTACAGTGAAACACAATGTGGAGGCGGGCATAAACCGCGTTTATTGGGGATTACGGCGCAAAGGTGTTCGATCTCCCAATGCACCTAAACCAACCAAGCCAGATGCGAAAGAACCGGGTGGTCCTCCTGTTTTACCCGGTGAATACACCATTCGTTTATCCCATGGGAAGGATACAACCTCACAGGTCGTGAATGTTATTTTAGATCCGCGCGTGGGTATTAATACGCGTAATCTGGAACGACTCCAGCCCATCTATGAACGGCAAATGGAAATTACAGCGTCAGTTACAAAAGCCATGGATCGCATTCGGGAATCCAAAAAGATCGTTGAATCTGTGAATAAAATGCTGGATGTAAAAAAGAATAAATCCCATAAGACACTCCAAAAAAATGGGAAATCCATGACGGACAGTTTAAAGGTTTTGGAAGAACTGATCGTGAACAAAAAAGGACTCCAGGGTATCGTGAGAAGTCCCCAAATACTCAGTGGCAAGATTAGCGCCCTCAATAGGTATTTATACAGTAACTTGACCGGACCTAATAAAAGTCACGATTACCTGCTTGATTATTCTGAAGCAGAAACGGAAAAAGTCCTCGACCAAGTCAATCAGTTCTATAAAGAAGAATGGCCGAAATATCAGACCGCCGTTGAGGATGCGAATCTTTCCCTGTTTAAGGAATTTACACCAATCAAAATAAATTAGAGAAATTGAGGAAAAAATGATTGATAGAAGAAAATTCATCAAAACAATGTCAATGCTGGGCCTCAGTATACCGGCAATGGCAAAATCGGTTTCCAAAAAATCAGAAAATAGCTCACTTGTAAAACGCAATCCAATTATTCTGTGCAGCCGAGGTGAAAAATGGGGCAAAAAAGTGCTCAAGCCCGGTTGGTCAATTCTTAAGAAAAATGGATCCCTTTTAGATGCAGTTGAGCAATCGGCAAATATCACCGAATTAGATCCGGAAGATGGGTCTGTTGGGTTTGGGGGACTGCCAAATGAAAATGGTGTGGTGCAACTAGATGCTTCTATTATGTATGGGCCTACCCATAATTGTGGATCTGTTGCAGCCATTGAGGGTATCAAAACGCCATCATCTGTTGCGCGCCTGGTCATGGAACGAACCGATCATATCCATATTGTGGGAAAGGGAGCACAGGATTTTGCTCGGGTACATGGTTTTAAAGTAGAAAATCTGCTAACGGAGCGGTCCAGAAAAAGTTGGCTGCGATGGAAAGAAAATTTATCGGATAAAGATGATTGGTTTCCCCCTGCTGATGGAAATTACGATTCAGATCGATCCACCGGAACCATCAATGTATTAGCCATAGACAGTGCTGGTGATATTGCAGGTATTACCACAACCAGCGGACTGGCCTGGAAAATTCCCGGCAGGATCGGTGATTCGCCTATTATTGGTGCAGGTTTATACCTGGATAATGAGGTTGGAGCGGCTGGAGCCACAGGTCGTGGAGAAGAGATTCTTCGCACCTGCGGATCATTTTTTGTGGTAGAACAAATGCGGGCTGGCAAATCTCCACAAGATGCTTGTGAAGCTTTATGCGAACGAATTATTTATATCAACGGTGGTAGAGACAAAGTCAATTTCAATGACAAAATTGTCGCTGTAAATAAAAATGGGAACGTTGGCTGTGCTTCAATATTAGGTGGAAAAGGACGAGAACCCAAACTGGCCTATTGGTCCAATAAAGGATTTAAAGTCTTAAAAGGGACTTACATCATCGAAAATTAATTTGCTGTCAAAGTCCATTCCAGGATACCGTTGAACTTGGTCCCCTGTATCACCGCTTTCTTTGGTTTTGTAGTAGATGAACCATCCACACGGGTTGAATTGCCCGTCACTGTATATTGATAAATCGTTCCGCCATTGGCATCTTCCAGGCGAACAATAGTAGTATCATTGCTTTTAAAATCAGTTACGATCAATGTAGATGCCACGGATTTCCCTTCCTGCAAATTGAAGGAAAGATCAATAGTTTCATCCAATGTATAATTATCTCCACGCACGCTAAACGAAAATGCAGAAGGCGTATTGATCACCACCGGAAGATTCTCCACCAATCCGTGATCGGGATCAGGCGGCCCCACGCAGGAGGACAAGATAAAAGATAAAAGGGTAAAAGATAAAATTTTCTTCATTCGTTTAATTCCTTAGGTTCATCTCCCTGTCCCAACTGTAATTCTTCAATTTTATCCATGGGTTTTTCCAATGCTCGGCGACGTGTACCGGTTAATTCCTCATAATGAGATGAAACCGTCCCCAGCGTTTTTCCCAATGCATCAAGTTTATCAATGAATTTTTCCCATTGTTCCTTAAAAACGCCAACCAGTTTCTGCATTTCACCCGCTTTTTGCTCCATAGAGAAATTGGAGACGGATTGTCTAATCAATGACAATACAGCGTAAAGTGTAATGGGTGAACAGAGTAACACCTTCCGCGAAAGTGAAAAATCAATGAGGTCTCGGTCTTCTTGATTTAAAAAAGCATAAATACTTTCATTGGGAATGAACATGAGCACAAAATCCACCGTACCTCCTTCGGGGTCGATATAGGTGCGTTTTTCAATGGCTTTTACATGGTTCCGCACATCGGCTAAAAAGGCTTTTTTCTCTGCCGCCTGTTCATTCTCATTATCAGTACTTAAATAATTTTCGTAATGGGTCAGAGGAAATTTCACATCCATATTGATGCATTTTGAATCAGGCAATTTAAAAGTAAAATCAGGACGACCTTCCCCAGCTTGGGCCTGTTTCTCAAAATTGATACCTTCCACCAATCCCATGAAATTCAAAATGTCCTCCACCATCCGTTCGCCCCATTGACCACGTGCTTGAGAACTGGACAAAACTCTTTGCAATTTCGTTGTTGTTTCGGCCAGATCGCCAATCCCCTTTTGGGAGGATGCAACCTGCCCTTTCAGTTCATTGGTGGATTTATCAAGTCCTTCCAACTTTTTCTTCATTTCAATTAAAGATTGATCGATCAATTCTTTTTTCTGATTCAATTGCCCATCAGAGGATTTTACCAATTCGCCAAACTTATTTTCTGCCAGTTTCAGAAAGGTCTCCAGGTTTTGATCTAAAGCCTGTTTGGATAGATCACCAAATTCTGCCTTCAACTGATCTCGGCTGGATTGAGCTGCATCGATCTCCTTTTGGCGAAGAAACCAAATTAATCCGCCCCCAATAGCGACACCGACTAAAAATAGAATAATGCCCGAAATAAATGTCATGCTGTTTCTATACTTCCTTTCAATCCTAAAATGTCCGCTTTTTCTTTTAAAGCATCAATCACGAATTGGATGTGTTCTGTCATGTCAACCCCAAGTTCTTCGATACTTTGAAAAATATCTTCTCGCAATACGGAGGCGGCGAATGACTTCTGTTTCAATTTCTTTTTTACCGATTTTGGTTTCACCTCAAAAATAGACTTAGACGGACGGACATAAGTAACGGCAAAAATGAAACCGGTCAATTCATCCACAGCAAAAAGGGCTTTCGCCATATCAGTATCCCTGGGAATTCCCGAATAGGTCGCATGTCCCATTATGGCCCGTGTGATAGATTCGGGATATCCCTTTCCTTTCAGGATTTCATTCCCGCGAAAGGGATGCTCTTCCATGGATGGATATTTCTCATAATCAAAATCGTGCATGAGCCCCGCCAGGCCCCATTCGTTGGGATCGCCATCGTACTTCTCCGCCATCTTTCGCATGGCCTGTTCCACACCCAATGCATGCCGTCTCAAACTATCGGTTTTGGTGTATTCGTGAAGCAGTTCAAGCGCTTTCTCTCTGGATGGACAACCGGACATTAGATACCCAATAAATCTACAACCAGGCGAATCACCTCTCCCGTGGCCGTCCCTTTATTTTGGTAAGGCAGATCCTTATCTCCCCAAGCCGTGCCCGCTATATCAAAGTGGCACCAGGGAATATCTTCGCCTACAAATGCTTCCAGGAATGCGCCACCGGCAATGGAGCCGGCCTGCATGGGGGCACCCACATTTTTTACATCGGCTATCTTGGATTTCACCTGTTCCAAATACTCATCCCAAAGGGGGAATTCCCACACTTTTTCTGCAGTGGTTTTTGAAGATGATTTGATGGCATCCACCAGCGCTTCATCCGTCCCCATAATTCCTGTAGCCACATGGCCCAAAGCCACCACCACGGCGCCAGTAAGTGTGGCAAAATCAATCATATATTCCGGATCATAATGTTTGGATGAATAAGATAATGCATCTGCCAAAATCAAGCGTCCTTCTGCATCGGTATTTAGCACTTCGATGGTTTTTCCATTATAGGCTGTGAGTACATCTCCTGGACGGTAGGCTTTATCTCCACTCATATTTTCTGTAGACGGAATAATCCCTATAATATTCATCTTGGGTTTGAGTTCTGACACCGCTTTCATCACACCCAAAACCACACCGGAACCACACATGTCATATTTCATTTCATCCATCTTGGCCGCTGGTTTGATGGATATACCGCCGCTGTCAAATGTGAGTCCCTTCCCCACCAATACTTTCGGTTTTTGTTTTTTGGGACCGCCCATGTATTCCATAATGATGAATTTCGGTGGTACTGCCGTCCCCGAAGCAACACCAGCCAAAGCACCCATGCCCATTTTGGTGAATTTTTCCCGGTCAAATACAGTCACTTTCATACCGCCGGCCTTCCCAATGGCCTTGGCGTTTTCTGCCAAATGGGATGGTGTTGCGATATTTCCAGGTCGGTTATCAACATTTCTGGCAAGGCAAACCCCATTGGCGATTATAGTTCCCTTTTCCACCGCTTTTTTATTCCCACCAACTATCGTGGCATCCTTCATTTCAAATGGATCGTCATCGGTGGTTTTAAATTCATTGAACTGGTAACTGCCCAGCACAAGGCCTTCTGCAGCTGCCTGAGACATGTAATCATCTTTGGCATCTACGGGCACGAGGAAAGAAACTGAATTAATTTTATTCGCATTACAGGCTTTGGATACACCGCCGCCGGCTTTGCGCAAAGTTTCTGCATTGAGCTCCCCCCTATTGCCGAGACCAAATATAAAAGCAATGGCACCCTTTTTACCCACGACTGTTTTGACTTCGCCCGATTTTCCTTTAATGAGATTGGCCGCAAGCATATTAGACAGTCCCCTTCCCAGTTCTCGATTAACGCCTTGAAATTGTCGGGAGATTTTTAAATCATCATAAATACCCACCGCAACCGCATGGGACTTTATTTTCTGCCAATCGCCTGAACTGTGCTTTATTTTTGAAAGATGTGCCATCGTTATCCTCGAATTTTGAATGAATTACACTTTAAGTATCAATAAAATTAGCTTATCCATTCCCATTTTCAAATATGGAAACAATAAATACAAGAATAAATATTCGGGAGTTTCAATTTGAATTAATTCAAGATCAAGCATACATTCTACCTATGAATTATTTCTATGGAATTTAAAGCATGACTGATTTAATGCAAATACAGTATAAAGCACACCATAGGCGTATTATATTGCTTATATGCAGTATAGAAACGGGTTAGTATTTATTCAGGTGTAAATTCAAACCAAAGAATTAAAATTATGGAGGTAGCCATGATCAAAAACATCATTTTTTCAGGACTGATTCTTACGTCAATCATTCAACCTATTTATCCCCAGGAACGTGTCATTACGGAAAAAGGAAATGTGGTCATCCTTAATCCGGATGGGTTCTGGGTTTCCTATACTTCTCCAAAGCAGGATGTATCCAGTAAAGAGAAACTGGAAGGTTTAGAGTTGTCCACGAGTGTTCGGGACTTTTTCAGTGGGCTCTTCCAAAGTGTTGGAATTGAGATTATTGATACTGATGAAGAATTCACAATCAGACAGAAGGATGGGAATTTCATATATAGCAACGGAATTCTGCGGGAGGAGGTTGATTTTACGGTGGAAATTTATACCTTTCAGGTGGATAGGCTGGCAACATTCATCCAAGCAGGAGAATTGAGTGAGGTTGAAAAATTCAGGGTTTTAAAAGCTTTTTATCAGCCGGTAACGATGGCTGGATTGACACAACCTGAAGCAAAAAAGTTTATGACGAGCAGATTTTTCAGCTGGTTCATCAACCGCAAGAGAATAACCCACGTTACTCTCGTATCGCCAGACCACGAAAAGGAACCCAGTGCATCTTATTCTCTGCTTATTATCAACAAACAATGGCTATTGGTTCCCGGTCTCTATGGACTACCGGAACGTGTTTTTAAGGTGAAAGTTGACCAATCCCTGGACATGAACCGCCATATGGTCCGGGCTATGGAAGTCAACCGCTTCTGGGAATGGGTTAAACTTGCCAATTGGTATAAAAAATGGCGTCAGGAAGTTGAGGTGTAAAATATGAAAAAACATGAACACACATCTTATTTCAGAAGATTATTATACGATTTGAAGAATGGTGAAGAAACATAACCCCCACTCCACCGGATATAGAAATTGACAATTTTAAATTGAAAATTGAATTTTCGGTGAGTTTATTCATTAGGTCGCTATCTTGATGACAAAGCGTGAACAAAATGATTAAAGTGATGAAGACGGGAAATACCGCATACAAAGCTGCCATCCGCCTTGCCATCGCGACAGGGATCATATTGTTGCTGCCCTTTATTGCGATGCAGTTTACTGATGAAGTGGTCTGGGACCTGGCCGATTTTGTTGCCGCCGGTGTCCTCCTATTCGGCACTGGTCTCGCGTATGAGTTGATGGCGAGGAAAGGAGGCACCGTCGCATACAGAGCCGCCGCCGGCGTTGCGCTTGCAACAGTGTTCCTCCTCGTTTGGGTGAACGGTGCCGTTGGCATTATCGGGTCTGAAAATAACGACGCCAACTTGATGTATTTTGGGGTGATTTCCATCGGAATCATCGGTGCCATCATCGCGCGCTTACAGCCGCTTGGAATGGCGCGTGCGTTGTTTGTGACAGCGTTAGCTCAGGCGTTGGTTCCCGTGATCGCACTTACCATCTGGCAGCCCACGTCCTGGGGCGCAGCGGGTGTGTTCGGTGTGTTCGTTCTGAACGCGTTCTTTGTCATGCTGCTTGTCGGATCGGCCTTGTTATTTAAACGCGCGGCGTACGCCGAGGAGGTGCCATCAGCGATCCAAAACACCAGTGAAAAGCTAAAGAGGCATACACTAATATCGGTAATAACTATTGCGATCGGAGTCGTACTTATGATATATATGATTTTTGTAGAGGATGAACCAGGTGGCATTCCACTACTGCTAATCGTATTTGGTATTGGAGGGTATTTCGTCACGCGAGTCCGAATTCGGTCCCATCAAAAGTAACCTCACTATGACTAGCTCATGAGGACTATCGTAGGCGAGTTCGTATGATTTTATCAATTCCCAAATGAACGAATGTACCTAATTCAGGCAAAAAAAACTGCCATATGCATAATCCCCACTCCATCCCCGCTGGCAGGCGGATGAGTTTATTCGTTAGGCGAAAAATGATGGGGACCGGACCTCACCATTAATGAAGTAAGGCAACTGCTATGGCCATAAAAACGCATCGGATTCTTGCCGCCGTTAATGTATTTTTCATTATATCCGCATAATTAATCACCGATCCATTTCGTTATATTTCCTTTTAGGCTTTTACCTGTTTGACCCTCCCAGAACTTACCCGTATTTTCTCAGCAAATTATGATTCTAACACAGGAGATATCGAATTATGAAATTCAGAATAATAACAGGATTACTATCATACATTTTCTTTATGGGCAGTTGTACCGTGCCAACCCCTAAAACAATAACCATGGATAGCACCACCGTATCAACGGAACAAAACCCATTTTATACAGAAAGTTCGCTGTATATGAAATATCCTGAATTTGATAAAATCAAAAATAAACATTATACCCCAGCCTTTGAAAAAGGTATGGCAGATCATATGGCTGAAATTGACGCTATAGCAGAACGGGCAGATTCACCCACTTTAGAAAACACCATTATTTCCATGGAGAAATCCGGCGCATTATTGGATCGCGTGGCTACGGTCTTTTTTGCACTCACCTCAGCCAATACCAACGATGAAATGGAAAAAATTCGAAGCGAAATGGCCCCCAAGCTATCGGCCCATAGTGATCAAATTTTACTCAACGGAAAACTATTCCACCGGGTTAAAACTATATATGAACAGCGAGACCAATTGGGACTCGACGCAGAATCAAAACGGTTGGTTGAAAAGTATTATACTGATTTTATACGATCCGGTGCCAATTTATCAAGCGAAGAAAAAGAATCCCTTAAAAAGATTAATGGTGAAATGGCCGTTTTACAAACCACCTTTAGTCAGAATGTATTAAAAGAGGTTAATGCCTTAGCTGTTGTGGTGGATTCCAAAGATGAATTGGATGGCTTGTCTGATGCGGCTATCGAAGCAGCTGCAAATGAAGCCAAATCTCGTGAATTAGACGGTAAATATGTCCTCACCTTGCGAAATACCAGTGGTCAGCCACCTATGGCTTCTTTGACGAATCGTGCTTTGCGAGAACGCATTCATAAAACATCCCTTTCTCGCGGTAGCCGCGGCAGTGATTTTGACAATCGAGACATCTTGGCAAACGTCATCAAACTCCGGGCGGAAAAAGCCCAACTCATGGGATATGACAACCACGCCGCGTATTCCCTGGAAAATCAAACTGCCCAGACGCCGAAAGCCGTGAATGAACGGCTTAGCAGTCTGGCGCCAAAAGCAGTGGCCAACGCGAACAAGGAAGCAACGGACCTTCAAAAAATGATTGATGCGGAAGACGGCAGTTTTAAACTCGCCTCTTGGGATTGGGATTTCTATACAGAAAAAGTCAGAGCGGATCGCTATAATTTTGATGCATCCCAACTCAAACCCTATTTTGAGATGGATAACGTACTTCAAAATGGTGTCTTTTATGCAGCAACTCAATTATTCGGCATCACGTTTAAGGAACGGTTTGACCTGCCAGTTTATCAAGAAGATGTTCGTGTTTTTGAAGTATTCAATGAAGACGGATCTGTACTGGCATTATTTATATTTGATGGATATGCCCGCTCATCCAAAAGAGGTGGTGCGTGGATGAATGCCTATGTGGGTCAATCCAAACTAAAGGGAAATAAACCGGTCATCGCCAACCATTTGAATGTGGTAAAACCACCCAAAGGTGAACCCACACTCATGTCTTTTGATGAAGTAATTACCACGTTTCATGAATTTGGCCATGCCCTCCATGGCATGTTTTCTGATGTAAATTACCCCTATTTCGCCGGAACCTCTGTCCCAAGAGATTTTGTGGAATATCCTTCTCAAGTCAATGAAATGTGGGCCATTTGGCCGGAAGTGCTAAAAAACTATGCCGTTCACCATGAGACCGGCAAGCCTATGCCAAAAGAACTTTTAGACAAAGTATTGGCGACTCAAAAGTTTAATCAAGGATTTGCCACCACTGAATATTTGGCTGCGTCTCTATTGGATCAAGCTTTGCATCAACTTTCCCCGGATCAGGTTCCCACTGGCGAAGAGATTATCGCTTTTGAAGCAGATGCACTTAAAACAGCCGGCGTGGCCATGGACGTAATTCCACCCCGTTACCGCAGCACTTATTTCTCCCATATTATTGGCGGATATTCTGCCGGATATTATTCCTATATTTGGAGCGAAGTATTGGATGCAGATACAGTAGAATGGTTTAAAGAAAATGGCGGGCTTAAAAGAGAGAATGGTGATCATTTCCGGAAAACACTCCTTTCCCGTGGTGGTAGTAAAGATGCGTTAAAAATCTTTAAAGATTTTCGAGGTGCTGAACCGAATATTCAACCCTTATTGGATCGTCGGGGATTGAACTAAAACCACTTCAATGATTTCAATTATAGGCATTCCCTTAGATGAAAATTCCTCTTTTCTAAGAGGGTCAGCCAAAGCGCCGCCTCTTATTTTGGATGCCTTTCGTTCGGATGCGTCCAATATGTATGCTGAGAATGGGTTTAATTGTGGTGATAGTGGCAAGGTCAAGAACCTTGGAAATTTGCAACTCACCGCCGGAAAAGCAGCCATGGATTCTATCCAAAAAGCGGTAAGCAAAGAATTAAATCGTAACCAAAAAGTCGTCTCTCTTGGTGGCGATCATTCTATCACCTTTCCTATCATTCAAGCATACAGTCAATCATTCCCTGATCTTAACATTCTCCATATCGACGCCCATCCCGACCTTTACGATAACTTTGAAAATAACCCTTATTCCCACGCGTCCCCTTTTGCACGGATAATGGAAAAGGGTTTGGTGAATCGATTGGTCCAAGTGGGCATTCGCACATTAAATGATCATCAAAAAGAACAAGTAAAACGATTTGGGCTTGAAGTGATTGAAATGAAAGATTTTGATCCAACAGTTTCCTTTCAATTTGGTGGACCTGTTTATATTTCAATTGATATGGATGCACTTGACCCAGCATTCGCCCCCGGCGTCTCCCATCATGAACCGGGAGGACTTTCCACTAGAGAGGTCATTAATATAATTCATCAATTAAATGGAAATGTGGTGGGGGGAGATATTGTTGAATACAATCCCGATAAAGATATTAATGAAATGACCGCAATGGTAGGGTCAAAATTATTGAAGGAATTGATGGGGAAGATTCTAAAATAGATTTTACTCAAGAATCCAATTTTCCTTGAGTTAGCTTATACTAAAGTATCCACTCGATTAAATACTGTATAATCCACAGGGATGGCTTCACTGAATGCACGTCCATATCGTTTATTCACAATTCGGTCATCCATGACAATAAAGATACCTTCGTCATAAGCGGTACGAATCAACCGACCAAACCCTTGACGAAAACGGATCACCGATTCCGGTAGCGCATAATCCATAAACCGATTGCCCCCCTCTGTTTCAATCATATTCCCATACGCTTTCACCAATGGTTCCGTGGGCACATCAAAGGGCATTTTTACAATAATGAGTACTTCCAGTAAATCACCGGGGAGGTCTACCCCTTCCCAAAATGCATTAGTCCCCAGCAAAATGCCGTTGGGTGATTGGTGCATTCCTCGCACAAGCCCCATTCGAGACGCCTGTCGCTTTTGGGCATAAATAGGTAGATTTCTTCCATCCGGATGGCGCTGCAATATTTGATATGTATTTTCTAATTGGGCCCGGGACGTAAATAGAACCATCATCCGTTTATTATACCGCTTGTGGCAGGTCAATATCATTTGCGCCAATACGTCTGGTTTCTGTCCGTCTCCCCCGGAATACTGATAATAGGTGACTTGATCACTATAATGAAATGGGCTCTCAAAAACAGCGGTCTGTACATCGTCAAATTCTACTCCATTCAACCCGGTTCGCTGAAGGAAATAATCAAAGGAATCCCGTGTTCGAATGGTGGCACTTGTTAGAATACAATGGTCCAGTTCTTTGAATAAACCGCTGGCCAAATCGTTGGCCAAATCGATGGGGGCGGCCTGAACCGTTAGGATCAATCGGGTGCGACCGCCTATATTTCTGAAATTGCCTTCATACCAATACACATTATCGTTATCCTGATTACTTGTTAAGGCTTGAATGAGTAATAAGGAATCTGTCATTAAACCTTCACCGCGATCAAATAACTGATGGAGTTCCAGAAAGTCTTCTTTTGTTTCATCAATATCCATCAATGCTTCCCGCAGTTTACGTACTTGATTCCGTACCGAGTGAAGCCCCCGATTCATTCGTTCCAAATCGGCAGATAATGGGCCGAATTCTTCGGTTAAATTGGCAATAATGAGCTTGGTAGAATACTTGGCATTGGGATCAAACTTATATAGGCTATTTTCTGCCATTTGATCGAAAAAGTCTTTCACAGATTCTCGGCAGCTATCAATCGTTCGGGCCAAGTCCCTTCTCATACCCTCAAACTGCGGATGGAGTCCTCCAATAGATTTCAGTTGATTATTCCACCGAATTGAATGTGAGTGATCCGGGTCAATCCGTTCCAGAAAATACTTGAGAGATCGCTGATCTAATACAGATGTAAACTGGCGATAAGCCGCCTGGGGAATATTGTGGGCTTCATCAATAATAACGGATTGATGTTCCGGTAAAAACCCCATCCCTTCTCCCGCATCCATTCGCGCTTTTCCTTCAGATAGTAGAAGCGCATGGTTCACCACAATCAAATTGGCTTGATAAACCAATTTTCGCAATGGACCAAAAAAGCACCCGCCGTGCCGAGAACAAATAGGGGACGTGCAAAATCCCGGTTCGCTTTGAACCAACGCCATGAGTCGATATGTAAATCCATTGGTGAACCCCGGACATTCATCCATATCTCCCGTTTGGGTCCATTCCAGCCAAACCATGAGGGGAATCAGGTACATGGCTTCCTCCCCATTCAACATTTTATCTGTACCGCCAATGAGCCAATTTAATCGAGACTTACATAGATAATTACTCCGCCCTTTCATCACCACCGCCTGTACAGATGAATCGATGGCATGGGTTAGTCGGGGTAAATCCTTGTTAAACAATTGATCCTGTAGGTGTTTGGTGTAGCAGGAAACAATGATCGGGCCATCATCCGGATGGGTCAGGTTATACTTAATGGCAGGAAATAAATAGGCCATACTTTTACCCAATCCAGTCCCCGCCTCCGCGATGCCAATCCCCCTGGGACTGGTCAGAATGTCATCCACAAATTGACTGAAATAAGCTTGGTTTGGACGATCTTCATATGCTTCGTAGGATTGATCTAAATCACCATCTGGACCAAAGACTTCCGTGCTATTCCGATTAGAAATGTCTTTTTTCCCTTCATGAATAAAAACGTTGATATTGGTCGGTTTCTGAATTTTGGATTCGGTAAGCCCATTTTTTAAATCACCCGTTTTGATGAGTGCACTTGCCAAATTAATAAATAGCTCTTTGTTATGAACTTGAAAGGGTTTGAGTAAGGCTACTATTCTGGAAATAAGATCCAGACTATAACTTGATGCTTCTTCAATAAGCTCCACAAAAATTTGTCCACAATTTTCTGTGTCTGACTCCGCCCGATGGGCCCCTTCTGTGGACAAACTAAAATAATCCGAAACTGCACTCAAATTATGGGCCGGCTGAAAATATAACATTCCCCGCGACAATGTGAGAGTATCGTAATATTTCCGATCAGGAAGTTTCTTGTCATGGCGGTCTGCCATGGCCTCTAAATAGGCAAGGTCAAATGGCGTATTGTGTGCCACAATAGGTATATCCCCCATAAACTGAAAGAATTCATCTATGATGCTGCTTTCAGACGGCGCATCTGCAACCATATTATTGGTAATACCCGTGATTTCCTCTATAAGCTTGGGAATGGGAATCCCTGGATTAACCAAGGTGGTATAACGATCAGCCGGTTCTCCATCTTTAAACAAAATGGCCGCCACTTCGATGACACGATCAACCTCCGGTTGGAGACCTGTGGTCTCAAAATCCAGAGCAATGAATGAATCTAATTGGAGTGTTTTTAAGAGGGTCGGACGGTCCATCAACAATGGGCCGTTTTAATCACTGTAACCAGTGGGTAAATCCACTTTAAAAGATGGCTTCACCTCGCCATGACGAAAATAATGATAATGCCTTAACATCCAAAATAACAAAACGGTTAGTATAAGAAACCAGGGGAATCGTACGGCCAGAAACATAGCCGGAATAAAAACCACATACATGCGGCACCGTTGTAAATGTCTCACCGCCGCTGGAAAAATGAGAGCCACTATTGGAAATGGGCTATACACAGCCGCGATGGTTGAAATCATGGGGTCATCATGGATGACGCCAGCCACAACTGATAAACTGGTTAGTACAATTATAATAGCCAACATAGGTGCCATTTCACCTTTAGTGGGAGAATGGTTCTCACCGTTATCTTTCACCTGAATCGGGATGCTATAAGTCATATGTCCTACCAAAAAGAAAATGAAATAAGGAAGGCCAAAAACCAATACATCCACATTAAATCCTTCGGGAATCGTTCCCAATAGAAATAGAAGAAAACCAATGAGTATCGTGAAACCGCCTGATTTTATAGAATCTACCTTTTTGGGGAATACTGGAAACTTTTGAATGAATTTTTCCAACCAGACAGAAAATATTAGAATTGCCATAAATAGAAATGAGAATGTGGACCAATCCCAGTAGAACCATCGGTCATGGACATGGAATGCCACATTCGCACCGGCGAGAACCATGGCCCAAACGCCGAACCAACGCTCAGGTTTGTGTGCAGCAAAGCCATCCATCTTTTCTGCAATAGTGGCTAAACGGCCATAGCGCCCGGAACCTGGGGGAAAATACTTCTCTGCCAGCATCCTTAGCCGATAAGAGCTTTGCCGAAAATTTTGGCATATACTTCATTGAAAAGGATAAAGGCCACAACGGCGGCGGCGATGGTGAGAATTGCTTTCACTAATTGAGGAGAAAAGTTCTTTCCCTCCATACCATTTTTTAGCTCAACCAAATAATTGGAGACACCCCATTTTTTCAGGACGAATATGGCTGTTAGCATCCCACCAATAGGCAGCATGTATTTCGAGGATAGATAATCCATAAAATCCATAAATGGCATTCCCAGAAATTCTGTAATATTGATGCCACCACCTAAAGAGAATGAACAGAATGCACCCACAATCGTAATCACAGCGCCAAACTGAATGGTGGCTTTTTTACGAGACCATCCTTTTTGGTCAATAAAATAAGCGGTTACCACTTCAAGTATTGATATTGCTGATGTCAATGCTGCCATGAAAAGGAGGATAAAAAACATGGTGCTCCAAATAGCGCCACCGGCCATTTGAGCAAATACGGTCGGCAAAACAACGAAGATAAGTCCGGGCCCCTCTGCTGGATTTGCGCCCAATGCAAACACTGTTGTAAAAATTGCGACCCCTGCCAGCATGGCGATGGCTGTATCCAAAAAGATCACCCAAAGGGCGGAATTGAGTAAATTTTGTTTTTTATCAAGATAACTACCGTAAGTAATCATGGTCCCCATCCCCAGGCTCACCGTAAAAAATGAATGACCAAGCGCCAACACAATGGCTGAGGCAGTCAGATCTTCAAAACGTGGATTAAACAAGAATGAAAGACCTTCCATTCCACCGGGTAATGTCATACCTCGAATAGCCAACATTCCCAAAAGAATCACAATAAGGGGCATCATAACTTTGGACCATTTTTCAATGCCGCCTTTCACGCCATTAACGATAACCCAAATGCACAAAGCCATAAATAAAACCTGGTAAATTACGGGACTCCACGCACTGGTGATAAATCCATTAAACATGGCTCCCGCTGCTTCAGGATTACCCGCCAACGCGTCAAAACCGCCAGAAAACGAATCAATGATATATTTTAATATCCACCCACCCACAACGCCGTAAAAAGAAAGAATGACAAAAGCAGATGCTACGCCAAGATATCCCACCCATTTCCAATTGGTACCCGGAGCCAGTTTTTCAAAGGCGCCCACCGGACTTAATTGGGTTTTACGCCCAATGACAAATTCAGCGATTACAATTGATAATCCCACAACCAGGATACATGCCAAGTAGACTAACGTAAAAGCACCGCCTCCATTTTGGCCAGCCATTGAGGGATATTTCCAAATATTTCCAATACCAACTGCCGAGCCCGATGCCGCCAGGATAAATCCTAACTTTGACCCCCATTGTTCACGATTTTGACTCATTATTTTTCTTCCTCTTTTTGAATAGGCTTCTCTAAATCTTCGTTCATAATGTCATTGAATGGATGCAAATGTGCTTCAACTATGGCATCGAGAAGGCCGTAAATATAGACAAATCCTATCCACCATCCATATTTGTTTCTCTGCTTTAAATATGTTGTTTTTTGAGTTCCATCATTCCCATCATAATTTTTGTATTTATTGGCAAAATCAATATATAATAATCCAGATGCAAATGCCGCGCCAATCAGTAAACCACCCTTGATCGGCTGGCCGTTATAAAATTGTCCACCACCGGGAAACAACAATGCTCTTTTCACAGCCTGACCAGGTGTTTTTGCCGAAAGACTATCCGCTTCTTGAGCCACAACAGTCATTGTAAATATTAGGAGCGTAAGTGCCTTTTGGATCATTCAGATTTTACAATGCAGCAATGCATTCTATTTCTACATCCGTACCCGCAGGTAAACCGGATACAGCCACCAAAGATCTGGCCGGTGCATCATCTTCATTCAAATATTCATTAAAGACTGCATTCACGGCGCCATAGTGGGCCATATCCGTCAAAAACACAGTGAATTTGGCTACCTTGGATAAATCGGTTCCTGCCCGCTCCAAAATGGCCGATAAATTTTTAAACACTTGCACAACGCGATCCTTGAAATCACCCTCGATCAACTTATTTGTATTCGGATCGATGGCAATCTGCCCCGCCGTAAATACAAATCCATTGGCGATAACCGCCTGATTGTAAGATCCAATTGGGTTGGGTGCATGTGCATCCGTAATGACGTGTCGTTCCATTTTTGTCTCCTAATCGTTAAAATCCATACAAAATAGACCAATGTTCGGGTCAAATTCTCTTTTACCATCTGTATCTATTCTTCGCAAAATAAATTCACCAACGGCACCCACTTTTGCTTCGAATAAATGACCGCCTTTCACACCCAAATCATGATCTGAGATGGTAATGTGTGCATGAATAAAGGGTTCCCCATCCTTCAGCAAAATATTGCCTTGATAAGATGTGAGTTCCCAAACATCCTCAAACGTTTCTATTATATATTTTTTATTCGCTAAATCATAAGCACCCAATTCAATATCCTTGATGGCGCCGATGCCCGAGAGTTGACCATTTACAATATTGCGGTCCTGACAAAATTGAGTGAGGGTTGCCATAATTTCTTCATCCTGTTCCACGTAAATAATGTAGGTGTCTCCGTCTTGTTTATACTGCATAACCCCTCTTAATTTTGAATTGTTTTTTTAATAATATCGAAACTTTTATCCAGAGCGGATTTTAATGCTTTTGCGTCTTGGCCTCCGGCCGTTGCGATATGGGGTTTCCCGCCGCCGCCGCCGCCCATTTCAGCACCTATTTCTTTTGCTAAAACGCCAGCCTTCACACCATCTTTGACCAAATCCGGACTCACCACAATAACCACCATGGGTTTTTCACTATCCGCACCCAGCACACCGATACCACTTTTCAATGAGCTCAATAGAGCATCCCCAAAGCTTTTTAACTCATCCATGGATGATGCATCGGTCATTTCTATTACAATTTGGTGGCTTCCCACACCCTTCGCTTTATCCACCAATGACTTGGCATTAAAAGTTCCGCCCGATTTCTTCTGTTTCTTTAATTCTCTTTCTAATGCTTTCTTTTGGAGCAGCAATTGATCCACCCGTTCAACCACATCATCTAAGCCACAATTCAATGTGGATTGAACGGCACGTATTGCCTCAGCTTGGTTTTGCATAAATGCAACTGCTTTGAGGCCTGTGACGGCCACGATTCTGCGGACGCCGGAGGCGAGTGAAGATTCTTCTATTATTTTAAATAAGCCAATATCACCGGTTCGATTTACATGGGTGCCGCCACAAAGTTCTTTTGAGAAATCACCCACAGTTACCACCCGGACTTCATCACCATATTTTTCGCCAAACATGGCGGTAGCGCCCTCTTTTTTAGCTTCATCAAATGCTTTAACTGAAATATCTAACTCTTTATTTATCTGTATTTCATTATTTACAATATTCTCAATTTCTCGGATGTGATCAGCGGTCAATTTTTTGAAATGCGTTAAGTCAAACCGAAGATAGTCGGGATGAACCAGCGAACCAGCCTGGTGTACGTGATCGCCTAAGACCATTTTCAATGCCCGATGCATTAGGTGTGTTGCTGTGTGATTTTTTCGAATATTCTGGCGGCGAGCATGGTGAACATCACATTCAACTTTTCCATTGGATTCTTTATCTATACTCCCTGTACAGATATGAATAAACGAATCTCCGTCTTTGGCTACATCTAATACCTCCAGAGACACGCCTTTCCCCTGAATGGTACCTGTATCACCGATCTGTCCACCGGACTCTGCATAAAAAGGCGTTTTGTCCATTACCACTATTATCTGATCATCTTGACAAGCATATCGTCGAATTGTGGATGGAGTCGACAACGTTTCGTATCCTTTAAAGTCTGAATCGCTACCTTTAGAAATTTCAATCCACTTTAACTCACTGGATTCGGCGGTGAATTTACCCGCTGCTTTGGCCCGTTTTTTCTGCTGAGCCATTGCTTCGTTAAAACCATTTTCATCCACATCAAGCCCCTTTTCCCTCGCCATGAGTTGGGTTAAGTCTAATGGAAAACCGTAGGTATCATATAATTTGAATGCTTCTGCCCCAGAAATAGTTTTCCCAGAACTATTTTTCAACACTTTTTCAAAATGGTTAATTCCCCGATCAAGGGTATCGTTGAAGGATGATTCTTCTACCTTAATCACTTTTTCAATATGTGATTGCTTATCCACAATCTCCGGAAAGATTTCTCCCATAACGCCACCGAGGGTACCGACTAAATTATAAATAAATGGTTCATGTTGATCCAGCATTCTACCAAAACGGGCAGCACGGCGTAAAATCCGCCGTAATACGTACCCTCTCCCCTCATTCCCGGGCAACCCTCCATCCGCAATAGAAAAGCTCAACATGCGGATATGATCCGCAATCACTTGGAATGGTACGGGATTATCCGTAAACGATTGGCCCGTTAATTTTTCCGTCTCCTGAATAATAGGTGTAAATAAATCTGTCGCATAATTGTTGTTTTTATTCTGCAGCACTGAAACGATACGCTCAAAACCGGCGCCTGTATCCACATGCTTCGCTGGAAGATCCTCCAGACTTCCATCCTTTAGCCGATTATTTTGAATAAAAACCAGATTCCATAATTCCCAATATTGATCCGAAACATTCACGCCATCCGCAGTTTGCTTCGATGGATCATCCCCGATATAATAGTGAATTTCCGAACAAGGGCCACAGGGGCCCGTTTCTCCCATTTCCCAAAAATTATCCTTTTTATCGCATTTTAATACACGAGCAGGATCAATACCTGTAACTTTAGGCCAAAGATCAAACGCTTCATCATCTTCATGATACACGGTGGCCCACAGTCTGTTTTTATCCAAACCCCACACATCTGTAAACAATTCCCAGGCCCATTGAATGGCTTCCGCTTTGTAATAATCACCGAAAGACCAGTTCCCAAGCATTTCAAAAAAGGTATGGTGGAAATTATCCACACCCACTTCTTCTAAATCGTTATGTTTTCCACTGACGCGAATACATTTTTGGCTATTCACTGCTCGAGGGTGATCCGGTTCTTTCTGGCCAAGAAAGATTGGTTTGAATTGATTCATCCCTGCATTCGTGAATAACAAGGTTGGGTCATCCAGAGGCACGACGGATGAGCTGCGAACAAAGTGATGATCTTTGTCCCTAAAAAAGTTGATAAATGTATTTCGTATATCTTGGCTTTTCATATGACTCAAAATGAAAAAGAAGTTTCTATGGATCGAATATCAATAGTTTCGTTATCTCCGCTGATTTTCCCATCGCCATTCATATCACGGAAAGATCTGCGAAATGTGTAATTCAGCACCAATCCTTGCCCCAGGACGATGCCCAGTTGATAGCCTAAGATCGTGCTTTCTGTATAATCAAATTTAAATGGATTCGGCACATTTCTCTGCTCATAAAATGCCCGGGCGTGCTGAATTTTGCTAATGGCCTTTTTTAGGCGAAAGGATGCTAAAAATGTCTGATTTTTGTCATCAATAAAATCTCCCTCTGGAGTTGACCATATTTCTCCCAGCATATCATGATAGGACGCACTGGCTTCAAGCATGGGCCCCACATTCAGAACCATCCGTGCGAAATATCCTTTTTGTTTCCCAAACCGCCCCAACCCCGACTCTTTTGTTTTTAAAAAAATTTGATTATCCCCTCCGGATGAAAAACGGATTCGTTCAATTTCGTAGAGACGGTTCCAATAATTAAATTCAAACCTTCCTTTGGGCATCATGCGGTATTCAAAATAAAACCGGGCAGGGCCAAATCTCGACGAGACGCCGAATGGAACCAATCCCGTACCGAGAGATAATGATTCACCGGTCCCCGGATGGACTGTCTCCCCTATCATCTGGGCCATTTGGGCATAGAGAAAAATAGAAAAATTATCCTGACTTACCAAGGGATAGCCAATATCCAATGCAAATGCCATTATATTATCCGAATCCTCACTCAAATTGATTGGATTCCCTTTGCGAAAAATATCCTGATCCAAAATGACAGGCTCTCCAGTCCAACCTGGAATTCGGCTATCCAAAGTATCCGTAATGCCATCTCCATCTATATCCCATTCATCGGGATTATTATCTGCTATGCCGTCCCCATCTGTATCCACCCACCAATTTTTATCATTGGGAAAATCATCGACAATATTCGGCCGCCCATCTCCATCACTGTCTTTTAAACCCAAGTATTGATTCCGATCGGATACAATCGAAAAGCCAATGGGCAATCCCATGACTTTCCGTGTAACAATTCTTCCACCAAATAAACCAATGTTTTCCTTGAAGTCATTAGCAAATCCTTCTATATTATTATACTTAGAATTATATTCAAAATTAAATCCGGTTTTTCGTTCCTGAGGATACAGCATGGTGTTGGTATATCCACTGACTAAAATACCATAGCCCAAATCCACCCGATCCAATGCACCAATTTTTCCGTAAATCCGATCACCGGGATATCCATATCGGATATAATATATTTTATCAATGAGTGTGTTTTTGATGGCATTGGTAGAAGAAAAATCCCATTCATCTGAATGAATGTTTCCCTCTGCATCAAAATAAATAACCAGATCCAGGGCCACGCCCCACTTCCCAATGGGGATGACGGGCCGCATGGCAATTTGATTCCACACCTTGCCATCAATAGTAACAGCACCCACAGCCGCTTTATTTTGAATCTGGGAATTCAATGGCATTAGGCAAACCAAAATAATAACGAGAAATATGTTCCGAGGGTTTCTCATACGAGAGGCGAAATTACTCTGACCACCCATTGGAGTTCAATCTCTAATTCCCGTACCGTACATGGTTCTTTCCCCCTAAATTCTTTTGTCCTATGGCTCATATTTCTCAACCCACGATAGAAGATTTAATTTCCTATTCACCAGAGGAAATTAAACTTTATATTTTTTCTTTGCAGGATGCACTTCAATCAAAACTGAATAGCGGATTATCCATGGATGATATCTTGGACTCGGAAGATCCATTTGAATCCTTGGAACCTCTCCTGCCTCAGAAAGTTTATCCTATTTTTGTATTAGCCATGATTAATAACATTCGAACTGATACGGTCATGGATGCGGTGCTGGCCGGATTAAAACAAGGAATCCAGCAATTTCGGAACAGCGGTGATAATAATTCGTAAAAATATGATACGTTTCATCCTGCTACTCTCCCTAACCATTTTACGATCCCAATCTATTTGGATTCAGGACATTGATATTTCGACAAAAAAGAATGGTATCTTTATCAAAGTACGCTCCGATAAACCACTCACCCCAGACCACGTGTCGGGATGGTTTAATGAATCCACATCCTGGTATTATATGACCCTGCATGAAGCAAACGGGGATACAGCCCGATTGGAAAAAGCACGCCTCACCTACCCCGTTAAACAAATTGAATGTGTCCGAGCAGGAGAATCCCTTCAAATTGGATTTCGGTTGGCTACATCAGTAGAACAGTCTGAATTTTATCATTCATCCGATCCGCCTGAACTACTGGCCTCCCTCCGGTTTCCTTTGTCCGAAGTTTTGGCATCTATCGCGCAGGAAAATCCGCCGCCGCCACCTTTGATTGGAAGGGCTAGGGCGAAAAGGCCTTTGTGGATTAAAGGCGCTTATTTCATTGGAGCGGGCCTAACAGGTGCAGGGTTCCTTTCAGGTGACACGCAAAAAGGATGGGAAATCCCCGTGGGAATGGGAATCATTGCCGTCGCCTATGTGGCTGAAAACTTTATTATTGGGAAAAAGAAATGACTGATAATTTACCTTACTTCGCCTGGTATTATGTTGGCGGTATTATACTGATGGCTCTTTTTTATCGCCTACGACTTTATCTGAAAGGGAAAAATCAACAAAAGTGATGAAGCGACTCATTGCAACATTATTGTTTATCGCATCCAGTTGGGCTGGTATACCGCAACAGTCTGCAGCTACGGTTATTTCTGCCTTTTCCGGTCATCCAACTCAAGATCGACACCTGACACCGCATTTACTGGAAATCGCCAAAAATGGGCACAATTTGGGTGCCAATGACCGTGCTAAATTGGAAGCAGTCGGTTTTAATTTTAATTTTCCGCTTGTGTCCAGAAGTGGCGCCTTACGATCGGAAGCAGTGGGATTGGACAAATACTTTGATAATGGAATATTTCGATTCCATTATACCACGACTGGCATAAATGCAGTGAATACAGCCGATGATAATAATGATGGAATTCCAAATTATATTGATTCCGTGGCTGTTGTTTTCAACGTGATTTCCAATGGTATTCACAAAACACAGGAATATTTGATGCCTCCCAGTGATGGTTTTTATAGTGGAAATCGAGATAAAGGCGGATCTGACCATTATGATGTGTATATAAGGAACTTATCCTCTCGGTATTATGGATATACCCAGCCGGAGGAATTTGCCCAGGGTAAAGGCGACAATGAAAGATCCAAAACAGTTATAGAAAAAAATGCGTTTACCAGTTATATGGTCATCAGAAACAATTATAAAAATTTTCCCTTACCTAAATTAGAAAATATTAAAGTAACGGCAGCCCATGAATATTTTCATGCCATTCAATTTGGGTATGATGGATGGGAAATGCCCTGGCTTCTGGAAGCATCTGCTGTATGGATGGAAGAAGAAATGTATGATGATATCAATGATTGCTATCAATATATGTCCGATTGGTTCAATCAACCCCATCGGTCACTGGATGAAGATGGGTATCATTGGTATGGTTCATTCATCTTTTTTGAATATATAGCACAGCATATGGGTGGCGCAGAAACCATCCGGCGGATTTTCGATGAATCGGTTCAATCCAATAGCCGAGAAAGGGACGGTAGCCACGCGGCTTTAAATGCGTCCTTGAAACAACAGGGATTTTCATTTCAGCAGGCATTAAATGGCATGTCAGTTGCGAATAAAATTATGTCATCATTACCCGCTGCAGACAATTTTGCATACGATGAAGCTGAATCCTACCCTGTGGATGGCCCGGCAATATTGAAAAAAGTCAATTTCCAAACCGGGAATCAAGACACTGTTTTTTCCACAAGACTATCTCGATTCGCCAGCCAGTATATTCAAATTATAACCCAAAAACCAGTTCAAGTAGATTTAATCAATACCAGTGGACCTCTTTCCGATCTTCAACTCAACGCTATTCTTAAGAAAAATGATAATTCCTATTTAGTCATTTCCAGTCCATCCATCAATATTGATCCGGCGGAATTAAAATCGATTCACCTATCTGTTGTCAGCCATGATACAGTTGGTGGTGACTGGAATTATCAATTGGCCATTCAGGATGGAAAATCAGGGACCGATGCCAATGTGCCGGTTGAATTCACTATTGGGAACCCATATCCAAACCCATTTAACGGTATCATTCAGTTTTCTCTATATATGATGAAAGAATCGCCAGTTTCCATCAATGTGATTGACTTGAGTGGCAAGCAAATTTCTCGAATTCATAATGGTAATCTATCAATAGGAAATCATAATTTCAGTTGGCAGGGGAAAAATGCATCTGGAAGATCAGTATCCTCCGGTGTGTATTATATTAAAGTGTCCGGAAAATCTACTGAAGAGTGGCGACCAATTACGTTTGTAAAATAACGTTTTTAGAGAAAGTATTTTAACACACCCCTTCGACTTCGTCGATGCCCCTCTCCAGAGGGGACTTTTTAATTTTATATATTAAAGTATTACAGTATTCTATTTCCCCTCTTGAGAGGGGTCGGCTTTAGCCGAGGGGAGACCGCTTAAATAAGTGAATTATTTTTTCACCCCAGAGGTCATAAATAATAAACTACAACCCGACTAAAATACCTTTCCTATCGTCAGAGAAAAGTGCCGTTCATCTCCCATGTTCCGTTCCAGTTCTGTATAATAATACTGAAACATATTTTCAACACGAAACTGTAAATCCCATCCGCGAATTTGTGACCCCAATCCTGCATTCCAAATGTGGATCGGTACCCGTTTATCCTGACCTGTAAATGGATTCTCCTGGAATAATTTGACGCGTTCAATCCGGGACATATATCGATAATCAATTGAAGCTGTTACGCCCCAAACACGAGTACCGATTGTGGTGACTAATGTGTTCCGAAAACGATAAGCCAAGGTATCAATGGCATTCCCCTGCTTATCAATTTCTTCAGGGTCCAAGTTTGTATAAGCAATTGAGAATAAAAGCATTTGATTAAACAGTGCACCGGATGCGCCCACTTCTAATCCGGTTATTCTCGCATCGGTCAAATTTTCGAAATGAATAATCCCTTTATCATCGGGATTCGCTACAATTAACTGGTCAAAAGTGGATTTAAACGCTACCACATCCATGGTCATGTCAGAAATCCATTTATTCCCCGGCAATTTTACGATCATCCCCACTTCCCCGGCTTGGCTTCTTTCCGCAATTAAATCCGGATTTGGTTCCACTTTAAAAATATTCAATTGGGTTCGGGTGTACATTTCTGCTATTGCAGGAACGCGAAAACCGCTACTTACAGAACTTCGAAATGATAACCAATCAAACATTCGGAAATTCAATGCAATTTGTGGTGCGAGCGACTCATCCAGTTTTTCGTCATCCACGAAATAAGTCTCCATCCTGGCACCTGTATTGAGGGTCAGTTTTTTCCCAATCCGCTGCTGTGCCTGGATATAGGCAGCCATGGACAAACTTGAATGGTCTCCATAAACCCTAGCCCTAATTTTTGCTGTTTGACCCACAACCCCTGCGGTAATCTGGGTGGATTGACCTAATGTTGTGGAAATCAGTATTTCGCCGTAGCCTTTCTGTTCATCAATGCCATTATCATTGGTTGCACTATGACTCTGCCACCATACATCATACATGGAACCCTTGAGTTTGATGACCGTTTTATCCGAAAGAATCATATTAAAAAATCCATTCAAATGTAATTTCGTCCCTTCAGTATAATCATCTTCTTCTCCACTTGGCGAAGAAAAAGGGTTAGCTGAATTTTTCCATTGGGAGGCCAAAGCTGTTTTATCAGCATAATAATTGGCAAATAGGGATGCATTATACCGCTCACCAAAATTGAATTTGACTTTCCCCGTGATGTTATTTGCATCCAGCCATCCCTGTCGCTTATATCCATCAGATTTTGCCTTATGGAATCGAATCCATGCACTATGATTTCCAATGGGTCGGCTGTGGGTGAGGTCCAAATAATTATATAATCCCGGTTGAGACCGCCACTCCCACTGTCTGTATTTAGGTTCACTGTAAACACCGGACTTTAACCGAACCCGGGTTTCAGGTTTTGCCGGTGCATTTTTGGTTAAGATATTTACCACGCCGCCTAAAGCACTGGACCCATACAATGCAGAGCCACCAGATCGAATAATTTCAACATGATCCACTTCACTGACTGGAATCATGGTCCATGTAATATTTCCTGCACCGCTGCCCAAAAGCGGTACGCCATCAATCATTAATAGCGTTCGGTCCCCTGTCCCAAGAGTATAACCGGTGGCACCGCGTATTTTCAACTGACCTCTTACGGTACTTACGCCCGGTTCATATTTCATGGCTTCGGTGAGATTTACCACTGCGCGATCACGGATTTGCCTTGGGCCGATTACTGACATAGAAACGGGTAACTCCATCACATCCTGGGCTTGACGGCTCGCCGTAACCACCACGTGTGGTGCTGAAAGGACATCCTGAGCTAATTGAATATCTATATGGCTTATTTCATCAGAAACGATGATGCCCCGTTCTATATATTTTTTAAATCCGATCATACTGATCACAAGAGTGTATTCACCGGGATTCAATTGATCAATTGTGAATTGACCATCTATGCCTGTGGTTGTACCCATAAAAGTGTTTTGAACCAGAACATTCACACCTAAAAGCGGTTCACCATTATCTGAACGTGTGACACTTCCAGTGATAGAGCTTTGGGCGGAAAGAATGGATAATAATAGATAAATGAGTAATAATTTTATTTTCATTGAGAAAATAATATGGTTTGGTCGATTTCTATTACCTCCTGATCTTCCAATTGGATAACTCTCTGTAGGTGAGGTGTTTTATCCAGGACTACAATGGGCAAATTTCCAGAAGCCATAAATGAATCTATTTTTGCAAAAAATATGCCGGGGTCTATGGTTAATCCTGCACCAGCAATAAAATAAAATCCCGGCTCAAGTTGAAAGAAATATTCAGATTTTTTGGATGGAGAAAGCATAGGCGTGCTATAAGAAACAAGTCCCGCCGCGAGGTTGCCTGGATCTAAACTGTTCAAAACAATCAAGGCTACAGCTTGAATTGAATCGGGCCATTCCCCCTCAATAAATAATTTCCCCTCTACACCGGCTACCGGTTCCAGGCTATCCGGTGATTCACAACTCCAGATGAATCCAAAGACAGAAAATATTATTGTTAATTTGCAAATTAATTTCATTTGAGTAATCCCGGGTAGCCTAAAATTACCACCACATCACCATTATAAATATCCATTCGTTCCCAAATTGGTGCATGTTCCTTAAGCGGTTTTGGTGTATTCACTAAGACTTCTCCTTCAAGCACGGAATGTTGAACGGAATAGGCATCTACTTCAGGAATAAGCCAACGCACAATATCGACCGCCGCAGGATTAATAAAATCTGCTGTAGGTGAAACCATTAGCCCCCGCTGTTCACACATCTGGGTAAAGTATTTATATACAACGGGGTTTTGGGTTCGGACTAAAAATATATCCGCGGGAAGGATGGCGACCTTTAGTTCATTGAGTAAGGGATAAATTCCCTGTTTTTGAATATTTTTGTTCAATATAGTTACGCGGAAATAATTAACTATTTTATGCTCAACCTCATACCCTTCATTGATAGAGAAACCAATGATATTTTTATTTTCATCCAGGATGTGAATCCAAAGATCCGCATCCCGATTGCGGTGGATGAATGCATCCAAACCAATATTATTCCCTAAACCATTTTTGGACACCGTATGGTGTTGGCGAATGATTTCCATCACTTTAGGTGATTTACGTGTTTCTATATCCGGCCAACGCTTTTTAGGCTGGATGATTTCAATATCAAATCCCTGGTTCATGGATTTTAAATGGTCCAATAGCGATTGGGCCTGGGGAAGTGATTTATAGTCGGTCCTAGTCATTCGGTGTAAGGTGTTTCCAGTCGGGAAGTTAATTCATAGCTATCAGAATTTGATACCCCAAGGCATCACAGGGCAAGGAATTAAAATGGATGGGAATTGCAGGAAAATCCCTGCAAAAAAGAATTGGTTTTAGAAACACCCTTTCAGGGACGTATATCCAAAATAGGGGATAATTAAATAGAGGATTGAATCGCGGATGAGGTAAAAAAAGAAAAATGCAAAAACCACTTGCCAGCCCTTCTTTTTCATCAAGAGTTTATAGCCCCCTTCTCTTCTGATATCCCGCCACTCATTGATAAAGTTTGGACGGTAAAATGACATTAATTTTCCGGTTTTATTTTTCCAAATTTTAAGTTTTCGTATTTCTCCCAAATCGTCTCACCGGCCGCCTGCTGAAACCGAAAAGCAAAAGACAGGGCATCATCAAATGAATTCCCTGTGAATTCTTTATGACTGTAATATTCATCAATCCAGCCGATAAATTCTTTCATTCCTGTTTGATTCACCTGGTCAAAAATACCATAAATCATTTCAGCCCTGTTATCATAATACCAGGTGGTGACTTCACCATACCCTAAATCTTTTATCATTTTCTGGTGGGTATCATATACCTGGGTGAGATATGAGAATAAAAATAATTCTTTTTCCTGGGACTCCAAGGTCTTCCAATAGACTGCAATGGCGTTAGGTGCAGGATCTGTTTTCTTTTCCTGAGCGCCAATGAGCATCATCGTACAAAGTAGTGTGAATATGAATTTCATATTAATCTTCCTGATGGTCTGTTTCAAATTCGGTAATGAGTTCTTCTAATTTTCCGATGGCTTCTTTTTCCGAAACTTTACCGCGATTTTTACCCTGATAATACAAATGTCCAGCCCCTTTACCAAAGGCGATTCCGAGATCTGTGTGCATCGCTTCTCCCGGTCCATTTACGGCACATCCCATGAGGGCGACGGTCATGGGTGTTTTCACATTCTGGAGTTTTTCTTCCATTTCTCCAGCGATTTTAAATAAGTCCACCTCTAACCGGCCGCAGGTAGGGCAGGCCACAATCGTCACACCTTTGCTGGCCAATCCCAACGATTTCAAGATTTCAAACCCAACGCGGACTTCTTCAACGGGATCATCCGTTAAACTGACGCGAATTGTATCGCCGATTCCTTTTGCCAATAATGTGCCAATACCCACGGATGATTTGATAGATCCGGATTTCGTCGGTCCCGCTTCCGTCACACCTAAGTGTAGCGGATAATCATATTGTTCGGAAAAGAGTTCGTAAGACGCCATCATGAGATTCACATCCGACGCTTTCAGTGAGACGATAATATCATCAAAATCATGTTCCTTACAAATATCAATATGGCGTTTGGCACTTTCGACCATGGCTTCGGCGGTGGGATAGCCATATTTTTCAATCAAATCTTTTTCGAGGCTGCCTGCATTCACGCCGATCCGGATGGGAAGGTTGGCTCCCTTCACTTTTTTCAACACTTCTTTCACCCGTTTTTTCCCACCGATATTCCCAGGATTGATACGAATTTTATCCGCCCCAGCATCCACCGCTTCTAAAGCCATGCGATAGTTAAAATGGATATCCGCCACCAAGGGCACATTCATCCGTTTTTTAATTTCATAAAGTGCATCTGCGGCAGGTTGATCCGGTACTGTAATACGGATAATTTGGCATCCTGCTTCTTCCAGCCGTTCTACTTCTTTTAGTGTTGCTGTAATATCGTGGGTTTTGGTGGTGGTCATGGACTGAACCGATATGGCGTGTTCGCCACCAACGATGAGGTCACCAATTTTAACTTCTCGTGTTTTTCTGCGTTTCATCATGATTTGAAGGGCCGAAAATTACAACGGACTATCCTTGATATGGTTCATCCAAATATTGTTTTGCCAAAATAATGGCATGGGCATGGTTATCCCTTTTAATGCATTTTTGATAAGCCATGACTGCTTCCATCCGCTCATGTTTTTTATCATGGATTTGTCCTTTTAATAAATAGGCATTCGCCAGGATGGCATCCAATTCAGCATCATATAAATCAATGCATTTATTGATAAAGCCCAATGCTTTATCATCATCACCATTTAGAAAATAATAATGGCCCCAAACATAGTTCAAATAGGATGTAAACCACTGTTGATGCCGTCGAGTGAGTTTGGGTAATTGCTGATTGAGACGGTTCAATTCTTTTTTAGCCAATTTTAATTGACCATTCCGCAAGAGACTTTCGGTATAATGAACCTGAAAATCAAAATTGCCGGGATATTTCTCTGCCAACGTTCGGCTCACTTCCAACCCGCGCGCATTATTAATATCGGAAAATTGGTAAATAAATGATAAAACACTCATGGCTTCCGTATCTGCCCACTGACTTTGCGTTGCTGCCACTTCTATCTTGGTAATGCCTTCTTCTCTCGATGCATCCAAACCAAACATTTCTGCCCCCGCTTTCACAAGGATATTGCTCAAGCCTGCATAATATTCTAAAATCCCAATAGGCAAGTAGGCATCCGTGAGATAAGGATCTTTTTCAAGTGCTTTCTGGATAACACGAAATCCACTGTAAGCAGAAATGAGTGTGGGAATCCACTTTTTTTGTCCCAAAAGAATCCGTGCTTTCAATCCCCGGGCCGTGCCGCTATACAGTAGATATTCCGGATGGTCTGGGTGGGCGACCAATAAAGAATCATAAATCGATTCAATTTCACTCAAGTTTGCATTCAGGTTAGCATAAATCTCATTTTGCGGCAGGTGCGCTTCATTCCGGCGCCAGTGAGCCGCCGCCCAGGTGACGTGAACGCCCGGGTGATTGGGGAAATCTTTTCGTGCTTGAGTAAGTATTTGGATACTCTTATCGAATTCATAATTATAAAACGCATCTACGCCGGCGCGGACGGCCTTGTCGCCGGGATGCTGACCCAATAAAATGGATAGAGTAAAAATGAAAATTGGAATGCGTTTCATAGGTCTATAAATTAGGATAATTTATTCCAAACCACCGATGGTTTCATATGTTAAAAATTATTTCAAATATTATTGTAGGGGACGCCGATCGGTGTCCCCTACAAAATGGAAAACCATGAATGACAATATTATATTAATTCGCCACCGCTTTGACGAAGTACATATTGGCTTTCATCCGGGCGCTGGTGACAGAATTTTCCTGGAGCAAGAACATCATTTCAATGGGGTCAAAACAATCCGGCGGATTCATAAATTTTGCTGACATTCCCGGCTCATCATCAATAAAGAAATCCTCAAAGAAATCACAAGCATCTTGATTCATTATTAATGTCAAGTCTGTCCCATTGAACACATAAGGAAAAGCAAGTGTATCAATTTCCCCCTCCACATCCATTATCATGACCAATACATTCTCATCAGTGGTATACCATTCACCATGGTCTTCACCCTGCCCTTCTTCATCGGTAAAATAATGGGTGGCATCACCATTCGCTCTCAAATCCATCTGTATTTGTTCTTCTTTCATTCCCTGAACAATCAAAGGAAAATCTACTGTTACCGAATCGGATGCATTTACACTAAAAGTGGCTGCCTGGAATGTGCCATCGACAATGTAGTAAGTTGAAGAATCCAATACACCGGTAACCATATTTATGGCATAGGCCGTATCGGATGAAATGGTTAAGCTGAAGTTCAGCAAATCCAGAACGTAATCGGAAGTACCCACATATATTCCACCCTCAGACTCACTTAACACTACCATAAGCCCAAGTGTCTTTTCACCGGTCAAGTCATTTTCATCGACAAATCCAGTAAACACAGGATATGTTGGATTTTCATCATCCATTTCCCAAATGGACCTATTTGACAAGACCACTTCTGGTTCATCTTCTTCACCTTCCTCGCCAAGGTTGACAATCATGTAAGATAATTCAGCATTGGGCGTACCATATAAATTAATGGATGATTGTCCTTTGGCAAACATATTGGCCCCTTTTTGGGAAACATTTGAACCGATGATTATTTCACCATCCGCATCGGTCATACCCCACAACCCCACCAATTCTTCCGGGCGATTGGGTTCATCCCCTTTATCTTCGCAGGCTGGGATGAGAAATAAAGACAATGAACAAAATAATATAGATATGGTTTTAAAGTATTTCATGTAGATGATCCTGCTTTGTAGTTCCTAGCGTTTATCGACTTTTAAATATACGGACAAGTGATGTGGGTCAAATAAATGTAAGGGGGAGATTTACCAATCCTTTAAGGATTAGTAAATAATTTGCTACCCCGATATTTTCCCAGCTAAGAGCAACCATCCTCGTGCATCATTGCTGTTGGGGTCTAAGTCCATGGATCGTGTCCATGCTGCTTTGGCCAATACTGATTCTTTCATTTTCCAATAGGTAATTCCCAAACCTAAATAATTATCTGCATCGGATGGTTTGAGTTCGATGGCTTCCTGAAAAGCGGCCAGCGATTCTCGAAACATACCTTTATCACGATAAAAACCACCTAACGTTCGCATGGAACCGGGAAGCCATTGCCCTGAATTTTTATTGACACTTAAGGCTTTGCGAAAGGCAGTTTGACCCAGACCCGATTCACCGATACGATTATATTCTACTGCTAATATATAATAGGCTTGAGGCAAAAGAGATCGGACCTCTTGATTATGGGGATCATAATGGAGTAAATCTTCCCATGAAGAGGCGGCTCTGCCCCATTCACTCCCTTTAAAATAACTGTGTCCCTGTTTAAACCGTGATGCCGTATCTGCAGGATCCAGTCTTATCGCATCGCCATAAGTCAGGGCTGCATATATATGTTTTCCCTGTCCGGAATATAAGTTTCCCAAAGCCACATAAGATTCATGGTGTGTTGGATCTTTTTTAATGCCTTCTTGATAACTGGCTTTTGCTTTAGCTGGGTCTCCCAACCCTTCAAATGCTCTTCCCTTTAAATAAATAAATCCACTTTGTCTGGGAAATAATTCCTGGCCACCCTGCGCCAGTTTGGCCGCATATTCAAAATTGCGATCATCTAAGTTTTTTCGAATGGTTTGCATTCTTTGGGCCGGTCCGCTGGGATCCCGTTCGGCTGACTTGGCTAAAATAACATCGGATAAATTTCTTTTTTCTTTCGTACCAAACAAAGTAGCCATGGCTTCGATTGTTGCCCGATGGTTGGGTTGTACATCCATGGCTTCATCAAAAGAATGGCGTGCTTTTGTCATTTGCCCAAAACGAGAAAAAAACGAACCTAAGTGAAAATGGACATCCGCATTAAAAGGATTCCGGGCCGCCAACTTTAAGTAGATTTCTTTCGCATCTTCAAATCGGCCGTTTCCTTCATAATTCCGTGCCAAATCCACTTGTTTACGGATATCATTCGGTTCGGTGCGGGCAGCATTTTCAAGATCGTTGGTTGAAGGGGCTCTCCTTGTTTCAATGCGTCTCACTTTCTTCTTATCCGTTTCATCGAGATAATGGGTGGCCCGGGCGAGATTACGGGAACTTAGGTCAAATGCTTCAGCAATATTATAAATGTCGTTGGCATATTTTACAGGACTAATGGTTGGAATATCTGAAAGCCGAGGTACTTTGGCTTTGGTAGCGACACCACTGGCAACTTGGTTTCCCCGTTTTTTCAGGATCGACTCAAGCTGTTGTACTTTTTTCTTATTGGAAGAAGAAAGGTTCAGTTTGTAAGCTTTTTGATAATCCTTTAACGCACCGGCATAATCTTTTTTCTTCGCCTTGGAATTCCCTCTTTTTGCATAAGCGGTTGCCTGGGCAGCCTTTTTGCTTGAAGATTTTTTTCCACCCTGTTTTTTCGCTAAAGAAGTGAGCTGCTGGACTTTCTTCTTATAATTTTTGGACGGACTGAGTTTGTATGCTTTTTTATAATCAGAAAGGGCGCCTCGATAGTCCTTTTTCTTCGCTTTGGCATTGCCCCGTTTTGCATATTTGGACGCTTGGGATGCTTTGGCTTTTTTTGATTGTGCCAGTACAATAGAGGTATTATTGGGGACAGGCAGAATCCCGACCAAAACAATGGCCAGGATAAATCGGGTGGTCCAAATATAAATCGATCGCATGATACGGAAACGAATTTACAACAGCCGAATGGTTATGAAGGGTCTATTTTAGCGAAAAGCTGAAAGGGAAACCCATTTTGTCATGACGCGACCGTTTTCGCCCCCTTCAGTCCAGGCAAAGAAGAGTTGATCATCCACCATTTCCATCTGGGGATAACCGGAAACACGCCCCGGTTGAATTTCAGAAACGATTCTCGGTGTTTGAACATTTCCAGATTTAGATACTATTGAGGTAACGATATCTGTTGTTTCTTCTGCGGTTTCAATCCAACTGACCATCACTTCTAATTTGCTAACCCAGGTTAAATCTACACGGCCAATGGGTTTAGATAAATCGACGCGAATAGGTGCATCAAATGTGGCGCCGTCATTATGTGAAAATGCCACATTAACTGTGGGCGTTTCATTGGGTGAAGTATACCAGGCAATGGCCAAATCATTCCCATTGGCAGCCAGCATGGGGCCATTGACGGGGCAGCCGCCAATTAACCAATTGTCCTCATGAACGGTATAGGGTTCAAACCATTCACCATCCGCATAACGAATAATATTAATATCACGGATTTCTTTTTCAGATCGGTCACGATAGGCAATGATTAAACTATTTCCCGTTTGAATAGAACTGGTGGGACAACATTCACACACCCGGTTGTCCAGCATTATTTCTGTACCCAATTGACCATCCACCATGGTGGAACGATATAAGGCCATATCTCCCATAGAATGATTCACAGGATCATAGGCGCCCATGTGGCGGCCATCCAGCCAGACAAATCCAAGGGACGCATCCTGCTGTTGAAAAAATGACAAAAATCCATGCTCCCCTTTTGGATCAATATCGCCATGAGGAATCACCGATTCAGACCATGATTTACCCCGATCTTTGGAATGGGATATTTGAACATTATAATCGTAAGGACCATTTCCGCTTTTTTGAAGCCAATGAGACACCAATTGATCCCCGCCCACTTCATAAATAGATGGAAAGTCGGCCCAGTTCACAAAGTAAGGATCCCCGGCTGTAATGGTTTGGCCTTCTGTCCAGTTTCCTTTTGAAAATTCAGACCATTGTAATGCCCATTGTACCGAATCAACCTTCTCAAACCAGGACATGAGGAGTCCACCATTTTCTGTAGCAGAAACACGAGGATACCGACTGCCATCCATTGTGGACGGAAGAGAGAAATCAGGGGTTGAACACCCAAAAAGGAATAGGGATAGAAAAATATATTTTTTCATTTTTTTTTCAATGTTTTCGTAGAGACGCATCACTATGCGTCTCTACATATTTATTTTATCATTGGGGACGTTCAGGCATCCCCTGCATGTTTAATTATTGACCTTCCGGCATTTTACAGCAGAGTTCCAAATTGGCATATGCATCGGGATCTGCCTTTTTATCATTGACACTATACCCTATAGATATAATGGCTTTTTCGATCGCTGGGAAATCAATAAGCGATGCCTTGTAGGTCACCTTTCCAGATTTGCCTTTCAAGTCGATTTCAACTTTACTTACGCCTTCAAGGTCAGCAACAGCTTCTTCCACGCTCATTGAACACATCATGCACTGCATGGAGTCCAGTTTCAATTCAGCCGTTTTGGTATCGCTGCTGCAGCTGATTAAAAAGCTCATCGCTATTATACTAATGATTGATTTCATTGTATCCTCTTTTTCTGTTTATAGAGATTAATTTTGCACAATTATTATTACGGATATTAATCCCAATTTTGTTAAACTTATTATTCATTTATTAAATTTTGAAAGTCGATTTTTAGACAATAAAAAGACCGAAAAAATAACTATCCCTATTTCTATCCAGAATAAAAATCCATTTTCCATATAAAATGAAAAATAAGGCTCGGATATCATTTCCCAAACTGATCCTTGCCCATTTTCCGGATGAATCTGAAACAAGAAATAATCTTTTTGACTCAAGGGATAAAACCATTGTATCCCTACAGTTCGTGCCGTAAGCCAATCGGTGAATAAATGCGAGAGAGAGCCAAACAAAACACCCAATGCTATAGGTTTTATTTTCTCACTATTTGTCATTCTATCCACAAAGATCATGACACCAAATAATGTGATCCATAAAATTGGAGTATGAAGCATGGAATGATGCCCTGCCACCGTTTCTGAAAATATCCCATCCGCATCGGGAAAGATGGCAGCAATTATCAAAACAGGCATGAACGGGAATACCGTCCATATCGATGGTTTAATTGCTTTGCTTAGCAAATATCCGGATGCTAAATGGGAAGGTAAAAACACAATTAATCCTTAGTCAAAAATCATTTAAAAACTGGCATAAATGATTTAATGGGTGATTTAATGTTGAGATTCGTCATGTTCTATCTCCTCGCTCTTTTCATCCAATTTTAATTTAAAAAGAGAAAATGATTTGCGAATACTCAAGGAAAGTCCCCACACATCGGTTTTACTCGTTACTTCTATTTCTTCCTGGCTCGTTACACTTGCATTGAAATATACCGGAGTCCGCGCCGAAACAGTCAACAAATATCCGTTTGTTGCGAAGGTTAGTCCGCCCCCAAGCTGCAACACACTTCCGCCAGAATTGGGTGCCTCTTCTCCATCCCAAATAGCTGGGTTTCGATATTGTCCCAGCATTTGAAAAAATGGAATCCCGCCCCAAAATGATTTGGTCTGGAAATATAACAGAGCCGCTCCAGAGAATTGTACTCCCGGCTTGAATCCATATTGATTCGTTTCCAATGGTACATCCACTTTCAACACGCCGCCTGGGAATATGGAACCGTCAGTCCTTCTGAAATACTGAAATTCCCCATGACCTTTGAACACGCCTTCGCTCAAATTGAAATGCGTGTGTGGTTCCCCTGCTTTACCAAGTTTAAATGGATTCTCTGTCAGAGAATTGTTTGAGGGAATAACCAACCCGCCCCCGATAAAAACCCGCTGACCGGGACCGAAAGTTGTATTCTCCATCAAATATCTGAGAGTAAATCGTGTATCGCCGATCCCTATTTTGTTTTCATCGCGGTGATGAATATTCGCGTCACGATAAAAATCCATGGATCTGTTTCCTGCCATGACATCCACGCTCAGGTTCCATTTATCAGAAATCCCGTAGGTTGCATTAATATCTGCCAAACTCGAATTCAGATTTCCTTCATGGTCGCCACCGTATGCTTTCAGTTCGCTATGCCACCATTCAATATTCTGAACCATCATATTCGCGCCAACAATAAGTTTTCCCTTATCTAAACCGACACCTGAATTGGCCGTCCCGACCGGGAGGCTGGGGTTCGTTCAGAGGGGTCATTGGCCCCAAAGCGGTGGCTGGAGCAGGAGCATAATTCCCAACACAAGGATTGCCCGAATATTGAGAATTCTAAATAGGAATTGCGATATAGTACTCAACTTAAACTTTTGCATATGTTTTTATCTTCGATTCAGTTATTAATTCATTTCACCGGCTTACTGGCTGATTGTGTATGGACAACTTTCCAAGCACTATCAACCCATCTCAGTAAATAAGTCCCATGCCCCTTATTATGGATTTTCCGACCGCTGGATGTGGTCAATTTGATTTCTGTATCCACAAGGGCCCAGGCAAAATTGTCTTCAAAGTGGGTTTGAATATTGTCAAAAACTAAATCCAATCCAAGTGCTGCTTCCGGCTCAACATGATGGACGATTAAATCCTCTAAACCCACATTTTGACCGCCCCCTTCAAAATACCGGGCACCATCCCAATCCAGAAAATGTTTACGGAAAGCGTTTCCATCTCCATTCTCCCAACCGAGGCGGATATCTTCAATGATGTTCTCAATCAATGCTGCATTGTGATCAGCAACTTTATTTTCACATCCAAACAGGGTTAATACAAAAATCAAAACAAGTTTATTCATTCCAAACTCCTTCATTTTTTATTTTCCTCAACCAAATTCATTCCACATTTTGAACACCGTCCCCTATAGGACAGGGATACTTCAGGATGCATGGGACAAACGAATAGTGATTGGGATTCCTTTTTAACCGGCAATTTTGGCATAACCGTTGAAGCAACCGTCCCCTTCGGGTTTGGGTACCACCCCGGATCTTCACCGTCAGCCAGGTTGTCGCGAATTTTCAGGATGGTAAACATGCCGCCCATAGCCACGGTTCCAAAGGGTCCCTCACCGCCCATCATCGGCAGTGTATTGGGTGGTCCTTCCATATTCATTTCAGCCATTTCATGCATTCCTTTTTCGCCCATGGCCATATAATTCGGCAATAATTTTCTTATTTTTTCTTCCACACCATCCTGATTCACACCCAAAACGTTGGGAATATCATGCCCCATGGCATTCATTGGATGATGACGCCGATGGCAATGGAGGGCCCAGTCTCCAGGATTGGCTATAAACTCAAAGTCTCTCGTTTGGCCTGGCGCAACCAAAACAGTCGTCTCCGGCCATTGTGCTAACTCAGGTATATCCCCGCCATCCGTGGCCACAACTTTGAAAGAATGTCCATGCAGGTGGATAGGATGGGATTCTTGGGCAACATTGGCGATTCGAATTCGAATGCGCTCACCTGTTTTACCCACCAATGGCGCTGTTCCCGGAAAAACGCGGCCGTTGAAAGTAAAAATATTGAAATCGGTCATCACATTTGCGTCAGGCGTACTTGTTCCCGGATCCACAAACCACTCATTCAGAAAAATAGCATAATCACGATCAATATGATTTTCCCGTTTTCGCGGGTGGATGATAAAAAAGCCCATGGATCCCAATCCAATCTGGGTCATTTCATCCCCATGGGAATGATACATTTGAGTACCATGCTGCTTCAGGTCAAATTCGTAGATGAATGTTTCCCCCGGTTGAATGCCCGGTTGGGTCAGACCGGAAACACCATCCATACCGCTGGGAAGGATAACACCGTGCCAGTGGACTGCCGTAGATTCCGGGAGCTTATTGGTGACGTAAATTCGTACTCTGTCTCCCTCTACTGCTTCAATGGTCGGGCCGGGTGTTTGACCATTATACCCCCACGCCTTTATGACCATACCCGGAGCCATTTCCCATTCAATTTCTTCCACAACCAAGCGAAATTCCTTGACCCCATCCACCATCTTCCAAGGCAGGGTAGAACCATTGGGAGTAATGACCGGTGTATAAGACGCATCTTTTGGCAGGGAACCGCCAAATAACTGGGTGTTTATCACCGATAGAACGACTGTAAGCACCATTCCTGCGACCCTGTTGATTTGAAGTCCTGCTGATTGATTGTTCATAATTTTCTCCATTTTAATCATATTTAATATTCGACCTATTTTAATTCTTCATGCTTTCTTGCAAATCATATTCCTCTCCAGAAAGGGGAAATTCCAATCCCCCACCTATTGCAAAATCCAGTCTAGATCTTGTTATCCAATAGGTCTTTAGCGCCTCTATGCAATCCCGGTTGGCATTGATTTCATCCTGTTTGGATTCCAAAAGCGTATACACGCCCTGTAGCATGTAATTGTAGTGTTTTTGCGCAGATTCAACAATCAGCTGATTGACCGGAATGATTGTTTTTTGAAAATAATCGACTGTTTTTCTGTTGACCATCATATCTTTGTACAGGATTACCACCTCCGTATGGATTTCCTGCCCGAGGGCTTTCAATTGCTTTTGTTTTTGACGCAGTTCCGCTTTTTTTTTGGCTGCCTCTGCCTGTCCCAAATCGAAAATGGGCACGGCTATTTTCAGTTCCGGACCTGACGACAGTACCTGTTCTTTCTCCTGCCCAAATCCTAATTCTCCTTCTGCGATCTGATTGAATCGCGCCCAGGGCAGCACTTCTTCCAGGGCCTTGATTTCGACTTTCAATGCCTGGAGATCCATTCGATTCTCAGTTGCACGTGAGACCAATTCCAACAGAACGGGTTCATCTTCGGAGAATTGAGGAAGGATCCCTTTGATCTTCCAGGATTGTGCGGAAGTCAATCCCATTTTTTGGTTTAATACATCCTGTTCAATTTCAACCTGAATTTCATTCTGAATCAGCGCGAGTTTGACCTCATGATAGTTTGCCTGATGCCGGGACAAATCCAGCACGCTGATATTACCGGCATTGTATTGTCTTTGTGCCAATTCTTTTGCCGCTTCAGACGCTTCCACGACAGACTGTAGCAGTGTAAGCAGTTGTTTATCACCTTGGAGCGTATAATAGGATTCCCGAACATCGGCAATTAGTGAGAAAACTTCATGCTCGACACGATGCTTGACCGCCTGATACTGGGCCTCTCCAAGTTTGACGCGCAGCGGGCGGAGGAAAAATCCCATGAAATCCTGTTCTATACCCAATTCTGTTTTTACCTCCCCTCCACCGGAAAGGACTTGGGCTTTTAACTTCGGGTTTGTGAGTAATCCGGCCTGAAGCCAGTCTGCCTGGGCAATACCCAATTCCTCAAAAACAGCCTGTAGACCTGGATTATTCAGCACCGCAATTTGTATGGCTGCATCAACGGTGAGCGGTTCAGCTAATAAGAAATTAATTGTATCCTGCAGGGCCTGATTTTTGTCAGCATCTTTTTCCACCAAATATTGAGTCTTGAGTGCAAGCTCATCTTTAAAATCGTTCCAAACGCCCAACCGCGGGACAGTGGAACAACCTATCAATAACATGGATGCCAATACTGTGTGTTTTTTATTAAAAATGTAATGAGTGAAAAGTTTCATAATTATCCTGATTGTTGAATGGAATCAACAGATCCGAGATGTACGGATCCCTAAAAATGGACGCAATCGTCCTAGGTCAAGATAATATTATAAGCGGAGCGGAACGGAAAATTTCGCCTGGGAATCAGACGGTTGGCTTTGAAAAGCCGTTTTCTCGGAAAGTTGACATTTGGGTGCATCTGTTTTCATGGCGCAGATTGGTTTATCCATGTCAACTTGGGCGGATTTACGTTCTGTTTTGGGCCCGGAAACGATAGGAACAAATTGATTATGATCACATTTTTGTTTCCGTATAGCGCTTTTATTTGAGGCTTCTCCTGTCTTGGCTTTCTCACAACAAGATTTTACTTTCACCTCGCAACAAGGCATATCGCAATCAATATGCATTATAGGCGCTGCCATGGCAAAAGCCATAATCAAAACTAATCCGATGGATGTAATGCGTTTAAGCATGCCTGAATTTACCCCTTTTCATCCTATTAGTTCCAAAATACTTCATAAACGGTTTTCCACTCCTCAATACGGCCAGAAGTATTCACGATAGCAATGCCTCCAATCTCATAGGTTTTTTGAATATCTAAACTGGCAATAATGTCCATCCTCTCTTTTTTGGGCATTATTTTATATATCAAACTGACATGGGGCTTGAATGCTTCTTTGGTCGGAAATGCATTCTGAAATAATTGGTGTAGCTGATTTAATAGTTCATTCTTTTCTAATTCAATGAATACCGTTTTCCAAATGTTGCTGGATTGATTGAGTTTGATAGTTTTTACCTGGAAAGGATTTATATCAATTTCTTGAATAATATCTTTGGCTAATTCCAGATCAAATACAGGACTGAAAAGCGTACAATGGGGCTGAAAGGATTGCGAATTACATACTTTAGATAATTCTTCTATCTTATTATATATTAGCTTATGATCATTTTTTGATGGCAAAAGCCAGATGGAATATTTGGGGTGACCCGTTATTCTCAAAATTAATCACCTCATCTTGAATAGGACGTCACGTCCTGTTCTGAGGATTTGGAAAATAGAAAGATAAGTTGTTAATAATTAAAATGGTGGATTAAGTTAAAAGTTAGAGCGTAAACAACTTGGTGAATTTCAGGGCAATCATGCCATTATCCTTTTCATCCCCTTTTAAATCTGAAATATTGGAATAGACTAAAAAGAGATCGCTCAAGGGGGCATGGATTATATTCATCCGGAAATTACTTACCAATTTTTCATCGGCAGCATTGTACTGAAAATAAAGTTTATTCAACAACTTTACCGAATGATTATATTTTATTTTCAATGTATAAATATCCGCATTTACGGTGGCATCGGGAAACTTTACGACATTTTTATTTAAACCAAAATCGACACTAAATCGATATCCCCTTTTAATCGACGCAGAAATCCCAACTGAATTCCGCGTCCCATGAAAATAACTCCCGAAGTTTGCATTTCCGTTGATGGTGATAAATTTCGTTCGATCACCACGATAATATAGACTCACATTATTAAAAGAATAATGATCCGCCGGCACTTCTGCCCCATATAAAGTAAAAGGTGTTTTGATTATTTCTTCCGTCCGAGTTACGCTGGAAAAAAGCATGGCACCACTCATAAACTGAACATCCAATCCTGCCTTTACTGCACGGCTTTCCAAATATCCATCCAGATTATCAAATTGATTGATAAATACATAAGGGTTCACACTCAGAAGCGGACCGGAGGAATACCGTTTATGCATCCCGGCAGTTACAAAGGATTCTCCCACATTTGTCCTCTGAATAAATCCAACAGATGGTGTAAAGTTCGCCCCCACTTTTTTATAATAGGCTGCAAGATCCCATTTGTTATCCCGCCATGCCATCACCACACGGCCGGCCAAATTATCACCATCCGCATCCGGGTTCTCGGTTTGGGCGATATAAGAATAAATGAGAAGCTTATTAATATTGAAATTCAAATCCACACCCATGGATCGATGATCTCTATCTTTTCCATTGGAATTTCGATTAACTAGAATGGCACCAACATTAGATTTCTTCAGAAAATTACCTCGGATCCGGGACACATTGTATTGGGTGCGAGGCACATTTTCCGTACCCTCTGCCGTCATGTTGAGATATCCTACATCAAAATTCCCAACCTTTCCACTGAGTCGCGCACCACCGGTTATTGGAATCTGCTGTCCATTTTCCAAACCAATTCGTCTGCTGTGAAACATGGTAAAGGATCGTCTGTATCTACTGGGGCCCATTCGGTATAAATAGTTAGATATATCTCCAAATTCAAATAGACTAGCATTCTCCATGAAAAAATCCCGTTTTTCCGGAAAGAATAAAGGGAATCGTGTAAGGTTTACCCGCTCTTCATCCGCATCAACTTGAGAAAAATCGGTGTTGTAGGTTGCATCCAGAGTGAGACTCGGTGTTATACTATATTTTATATCTAATCCAACGTCAGTATTGTTGGTCTTCTCTTCGGCTGAAATACGATTGCCAATACCAAATGGCTTCACCTGGAGGTTCCGACCGGGCTGAATATCCCTAAGTCCTTTTAGCGTCCCCCCTTTGGATACAGAAATCAACTTTTCAAATGGTTCAATGGGACTCCAGTACAAATCTTCTCTTTTCCGCCGGATACGTCTCAGAAAATTGATGCCCCAATCCTGCTCCCCATCACTGGGGTTAAACCGTAAACTGGTCAGGGGAAAAGCCAATTCAAGTTCCCATCCATAGTCATGTATTGACGTCTTGGGATAAACAATACCTTCCCATGCACGGTTCAGGCTTGTACCGTCATTATTAATATACATGTCCTTGATGGCGCCAGCAGGATTAAATAAAAATACATAACCGCTTTTATCATCATTAAATGTATCCAGCATGATGGCAAAAACATCCGAGCTCTGTGAATCGAAATCCTGCTCCAGGCTTTCGATTATTATTTTATCCGGTTCAGAATCGTAAAGAATGGCGGACACATACAGAAAGTCCTTATCATATAAAACGCGAACCACTGTTCTTTCTGTAGGAAGATACCCTGGATTGGGTTGGGACTGGTAAAATTCTGTAATAGAATCCGCTGCCAACCATGCCGATTCATTCACATGACCGTCAATGAAAATTTCACCGGGTGATTTAACTGCATTCATGGTTGGCCGGGGAAATGTTTTTAAATCAATAGCGGATTCATTTCCCAATAAGATGGGATATGTAAAGAAAAGAATTTGAAGAAAATAACGGCGGATCATGAAATACTCCATAGTAAAAACTACCTCAATTTATCTATACTTAAAGTGAATTGAGTTTACTTAGGAACGACTAACACTGGGCATGTAGATGTATTGACAATTCCTTCATCTACTGAATCAAAGAAATGATGTTTAAAAAAACTTTGTTTTCGATGTCCGAGAATCAAAAGGTCCATATCTGACGTCGCATCTCCAATGGCTTTAGAAACGGACTCGGAGGTTAAAACAATATAATTTGATTTTTCTGCAATATTTTTATTAACAGATTCCACCCATTCTTTAATATCAGCTTCCTCATATTTTTTATCCGGTGCGTCCATCATCATTGACATTTCGCCAGCATGCAAGTCATTCACATGGACGAATGATAATTGTCCACCATCAGCAATGCTAATTGCTTCATTAATAACAATTGATTCGTCACCTTTACCGCAGAGACTAACTAAAATATTTTTGTATACCATAGTTTTCCTGTCGGTATTACGCTATTACTTTTCAGCGAATTTAATAGCGCAGCCCAAGGCACGGGTTTCTGCAACTGTTATCGTTTGACCATTCCCCACTGCCTGGATTGCATCCATCAAATATGTATTTTTTACTTTTTTAGGTTTGCGGGCATTATCATCAATGGCACCGCGGTAAACGAGTTTACCTTTTCCGTCAAATAAATAAATATGGGGTGTTTTAGTGGCGCCAAAAGCGGTGGCTAATTCGGCCCCCTTGTCAACTGTGTAAAGAAAATTGTGGTCGTATTTTTTGGAAAAATCACGCATATCATCCAGTCCTTCACCAATCTTAGCTCTATTTTTTGTATTGGGATTGATCGTAATAAAGCCAATCTTATTCTTATTGCTCACTTCGGACAGGGAATTGTAACGATCCTGCCAGGCTATGACCCATGGACATTTATTACACGAAAAATTCACCAGTAAGCCGTTTTCCATTTTGATATCGTTTAAGGTCACCGTCTTTCCTGAAATATCGGTCATTTTAACATCACCCATTGGCATGGATGCACCAAGATCCAGTTCACCGGCAAAAGTAAAGGTCAGTAAAAACGCTAAAATTGTTGTTTGTTTAAGGTACTTAATCATGATGAAACTCCCATTTTAATGTGGGTGATATTACGGTATATTTTACGACTTCACAAAAAAAGGGAGGCATTTAAAGTAAATACTTCAGAACCGCTTTTGAAATTTGTATATCCTGAACAGCCACGCCGGTTAAATCTGCAATCGTAATCTGAGAATCAGACGTTCTCCCTGTTGTTTTTCCAGATATAATGTCTCCAAGTTCCACCACATCATCCATGGAAAAATCATTCGATTTCAATGCTTGATGAATTTCACCCCGAACTTCACATTGGGATTTACTATCCGCGACCACCAAATCCGCCTCCGTTAAAATGGATGGTACCAGTTCCTGTTTCGTTAAGGTATCGGAACCCATGGCGGTTATATGCGTCCCGGGATTTACCCGGCTTAATAAGGGGGTTTCACTTGACGTGCACGTTACAATCAATTGGCAGTTGTCCATCACATCATTTATATCAGTAGTAGTGGTAATCTCAAACCCGGCGTTTTTCATTTCCGATTGATATTTCAGCAGGGATGTTTCACGCCTTCCCCACACTATCACATTATTGCAATTAATGATACTGTTGAGATATTCCAATTGCATTTTCGCCTGGAGACCCGTGCCTACAATTCCAATACTCTTCACTATTTTCGGCGATAAATATTTCGCACAAATGGCACCAGCCACTGCAGTCCTCACATCGGTGAGGTGTGCTTCATCTTTCAGGATGGCCATGGGTTCGCCGGTTTTCTGGTTAAATACCAGCATCATGCCATTCCCGTTTGGTAGTCCCCTATCTGAATTCTGTGGAAAACCAGACGCAATTTTGATTACATATACATCATCATTTTTGATATATCCATATTTGATATGTACATCTCCCGGCGGCGACTCGAATTGCAATTCTCCCACAGGCGGCACCACAACGTCACCACGGGTATAGGCCACAAATCCCGCTTCAATCTCTTTCATGAGATCAACGTTTGGGAGAACAGATTTAATTTCAACCAAGTTGATAATTCGCATTATAGTATGCTCTTTAATACTTCAGAACTGATATTCCCACCGCATATGACGATTACGACCGTCTGGCCATTGAGTTTATCTTTTTGTTTCATAAATCCAGCGATGGCAGCCCCTGCCGCCCCTTCGATTAGCTGGTGATGTTTTTCCACACCGATGCGAATACCATCGGCGATTTCGTCCTCCGTCACCAATATAAATTCATCAATGATTCTTTGGCATAATTCAAATGTAATAGAACCCATTTCAACGCCGCCAGCTGTACCATCGGAAAGGGTCGGGTCTGAAGGTAAATCCAGCTGTTTCCCCGCTTTTATAGATTCATACATGACACAGGAGTTTTTCGGCGAAACGGCAACCATTTTTACATTTTTCTGAACGGATTTCAAGTATCCTCCAACCCCAGAAATCAACCCACCGCCGCCCACGGACACAAATACAGAATCGATGTTTTTTAAATCTTGATCTATTTCATAACCCATGGTACCCTGACCGCAAATGATGGCTGGATCATTATAGGGAGAAATATAGGTTGCGCCAGTTGTTTTGGAAATTTCCTGAGCCCGTTCTTCTGCAATGAGGCAATCATCCCCATGGTATTCTACTTTGCCACCGAAATTCAAAATATTATTCACCTTATTTTTATGGACGATTGTGGGTACCACAATTTTACCATCAATCCCAAGTAAAGACATTGCCAGTGAACATGCAGCACCATGATTTCCTGTGGAGGCGGTTACCACACCTTTTTCCTTTTCTGTTGCACTTATAGAGGTCATTTTACTAACAGCACCACGAAATTTGAATGAACCGGTTTTCTGAATATTATCCAGTTTTAGATAAACATTCCCATCGATGAGGTTGCTCAAATAGGGGGAATGCTCCAAAGGTGTTTTTCGGATAGATGATTTTGACCGATTATAGGCTTTGATCACTTCTGTTGGAAAATCGATCATAGAGATTTAAATATAGGTGTAATGCGCTCCAATGCTGCCTCAAGATCACTTTGTTTGGCACCATAACCAAACCGGAGATAATGATCCATACCATACCAATCCCCCGCCACCAGCATGACACTGGCTTCTTCCCGTACCTTTTCGATCAGTTTGGTTGAATTGATATCCCAATCATACCCCACAAATGCCATGGCCCCTGCTTCCGGTGGAATAAACCGCATTTTACTATCGAATTCGGATATCCAATTTTGGAATAGACCTAAATTCGCAGTTAAGGCATCCCGAGTCCAGTTTAATGTTTCCATCCGGCGAGTGGGATGCAGTACATGGGCCGCAATGATATCGCTCATTCGCCCTATAGCAATAGACGTATAATCATGAGTTGCCCAGCATTGTTGGATGTAATCCGAATTGGCAACAGACCAACCAATTCGTAATCCTGGGAGTCCGTACGCTTTGGAAAGTCCACAATTCACAATTGTTTTGTCATATCCCAAATCCCAGAAAGACGTGCATTCCTCACGATTTAGCTCCGCCCCGCGATAGACTTCATCCAATAATATCCATGCACCTACACCCTGGGCAATTTCACCAATTTGATGCACCGTTTCTTTCGGCAGCACAGCACCAGTGGGATTATTGGGATTGCAAATACAAATCATTTTGGTTTTTTCAGATACAAGGTTTTTTAATTCATCCAAATCAGGCTGCCAGTTCAAGGATTCGTGGAGGGAGAAAGTTTTCACATTGACTCCCAATCCTCTGGCGAAGCCGTAAATCTGGAGATAATTAGGTACCATATAGACCATTTCATCGCCTTTTTCTAACAAGGACAAAATGGCGACCATATTGGCTTCAGCAGAACCATTGAAGGCCTGGACATTGTCGGGGGTAGCACCGGTATAAATAGAAGCGATAGACTGCCTCAATTCTGGGGATCCTTCTGTAAATCCATAGGTAAGTTCTGTATTCTCGATCTTTTCGATGAAATTGCTTGAAAATAGTGATTTTAATGTCCCGGGATGAATGCCACTCTCAGATAAATTATAATCTACCTTGTTCTCCCAAATGGATTGCTGACGCTCTAACTGGAATGGTTCAAATTTCATGATTCAATTGCTTTCTTTATGGCTGATTCAAAACGGGTCTTATCCTTTTCCATTTCCCAATGATCTGTTATATTGCCATTTTTATCAAAAACAATCGTGAACGGAAGTGCCCCTGACCAATCATCATTTATGGCGCGGATGAAATTATTATCGTTCCCTTCCTCTTTGATAAAGGTTACCCCTTTCACACCTTGTTTTTCAAGAAAGGCAATGGCTCTATCTTTATAGTCCATCCAATCGGTTGTGACAAAATAAATTTTTATTCCGTTATCTTTATATTTATTCGACAGTTCGACAATCATTGGAAATTCTTTCAAACATGGGGCACAAGTGGTGGCCCAAAAATTGACTAAGACAGCTTCCTTTCCTTTATGGGTGGCGATCTGTTGATGCAGCGCCGCCGCATCAACTGTTTCCAGTTGGAAATCCGATTGACTGCACCCCAAAAAAGCGATAAATAATAAGGGTAATATTTTTTTCATTTTTTCCCAGTACAGACGCGATTAATCGTGCCTGTACATGAATTAATTTCCAACGATAAAAACAGCATTCCCAAACAATAATTTTCCATTAAGCCAGAATGCTCTGAACAAAGGGTTGTCGGCTAAATACACCACGTTGCCCCGGCCCATACTTTCTACGCCAAACACCATGGATTCCCGAAAATTCTCCTGAGCCTTAATCCCCACAAATCCGCTGACCAATGCAGTGGAATCGTGGGTGACTCCCACATTCCAACCATCGGGTAAAAATGCATAATGATGATTTCGAATTCTTAAGGAAAAATAATCCTCTCCATATCCAAACGCCAGTGGATGGGACGGGTCCATTTCAATTTTAACGATGGAACCGTAGGCATTATCAGTAAGACGGTCCCGCCGTCTATCTTTATAGGATTTTAACCGTTCAGCCAATTTCCGCTTTTTATTTTTTTCCTCAGATGCTTTCTTTTCATCTTCTGTGGCGAATCTTTTTAATCCGAATCCATCCTTATCCACAAATTGGTCCATGGCCGAATCCATCAGAATTAATCGCCCGCCTTTTTTTACCCAGCCGCGCAGTTCATTCACTGACTCCTTATTTATATAACCATGACTGCCTGAGGGAAGGATAATGACATCAAAATCATGTTTGGGAATACGATTAAAATAGTCACTATCAATGACGGTAATAGGGAACTCAATTTGCCGCTCAAAGAAATGCCACACTTCGCCATAACGGTAACTGCTTACACCCTCCCCGGAAACCAATCCGATTTTCGGCGCTTTCACCACCCGCATAGATGACGAGCCAAAATCTTTTCCTTTTGTCACAAACCCTGTACTTGCCACTGTCAAATTCCGATGATTTTCCAGAGCCGTTTTCTGGATAATATGATCAAAATTCTTTCCCAGTTTTTCATTCCCTTTTCGCGTAATGACCAACGTACCACTATCAAAAGTTTTACCGTTTAATTCGAAAGGTTCTTCTGTTACCCGAACAACTACATCATTTTTAAATAGAACCGATAAAAATTTAACATCCCAAATTCCCTTCCAGGGAAGGATATAGGCATAGGGAACACCTGAAGGTTTTTCAGTTTTTGAGACAAATTGTTTCGCTGTGGACATTTTGACATTACTTTTAACTGCAACCGCATCCAAGCCGTAAACATAGGGTATGGCCCATGCGGTGAGATCATAAGTCAATGTGTCCCTTAAGGTTGTTTTGGGCTCAAACAAAACCTGAACGAGCACGGACTTCGATTGGTTGGCAGAAATAACCAAATCGCCCACATTTATTTTCACAGAACCGGTTTTCCCCGTTTTATAATTAAATCCTTTATAGGATCGACTGGCACTGGCTGTACCATACTGGATTCCATTTTTATCCAACCAACCCTGGAGATCATTCAGTTTATCTATATGATTAGATTTTGAAATAATATACGTGTTGTATTCACCCTTTGGATTATTCTTCCCTTCCGAGAAAAACTTCACAAATTCGTCTACAATACGATTGACATTTTGAGACGCTACCTCAACGGTGGACAATCCTGTTGTATAATGATGGGTAATCCGATCCAAAAGCGTCAGGGTATCTCCATCTTCCGTTTCAATCGCAAGGCCGCCGCGGCTGTGGCCTGCCTGTTCGTAAGTCATCCCAATGGCACCGTTATATGTGGGATAAGTATCACCATAACTGGGGTAAAGAAGATCAAAAACCTCTTTTGTGAAATAGAGCCAATTGTTCTTGTCAAAATACTTGGCGTGATTTTTTCCAATCATGGTTTGGAGTTCCCGCTGCCAATCCGTGATATATTCATGGAATGGTTCTGCCGCCGGTGCAAAATAATAGGGGCTGTTTATTCCTTGTTCGTGAAAGTCCACATGGATATGGGGCAGCCACTGGTTATACAATTTGATCCGCGAATCTGATTCCGTTTGCGTCTGCCATGCCCAATCCCGGTTCAGATCAAAATAATAATGATTGGTTCGTCCTCCCGGCCAAGGTTCCATATGTTCCCTGGATACTGGATCTGCATCGGGCCAGCGGTTTCCGGTCATGCGAAACCAATGGGTATATCTGTCCCGTCCATCAGGATTAATACATGGATCAAGGATTACCACGGTATTTTCCAACCACTTTTGCGTCTCTCGATTGGTTGGGTCTGCCAAAGCGTGAAGTGTTTTCATGGCTGCTTCCGTGGAATTGGCTTCATTTCCGTGCACATTATAGCTGAGCCAGACAATACCAACCTTTTTTCCCGAAGGCTTTCCTTTCAGCATACCAGCCCGTTTTAGGTTATCCCTGCGAATCTGGTCCAGATTCGCCATATTTTCCGGACTGGAAACAATCGCCACCAACAGGGGACGCTGCTCGTATGTTTTTCCGTAATGTTGAAGGGTTACATTCGAACGGGATGCCGCCACATGTTCGACATAAGATACCACTCGATGGTGATAGGTAAATTGATCTCCCAGGTTATAACCCAGAAATTCCCCGGGTGATTTGAGATCACCTGCAAACAGAATAGAAAAAATGAAGAAAATATTGATTGACGCTTTACGCATAAACACTCCTGCTTAAATTAGGAGCATAACTTAGGGTTAGTTCTTATAATACAGTAAATAAAATCATGATAAAAAAAAGCCCCTCATCTTTCGATGAAGGGCTATAACAAAGGAGGATCTTTCGATCGTATAAAAAGTTTTTTAGACTTTTTTCCCGTCAGCTCTCATTCGATTCAACACTTTACGAATACCGATTTTATCAATCAGCCGTAAGCCCTGTATCGATACATTGAGGGTAATCCAACGATTTTCATCCGCCAGCCAAAATCTTTTTTTCTGAAGATTAATATCAAACCGACGTCGGGTTTTATTGTGAGCATGGCTCACATTGTTCCCGAACATGGGTTTTCTTCCTGTTACATCACATTGTCTACTCATAATTTCCTAAAAACCTGTTTTTATTGTCTAATAAAGCCTGCAAATATAATTCAATATTTGAGAGACATCAAATATTATAATTGGGGATATTTTGTACTATTATAGGTAGATATCACTACGATTTACAATTAGGACAATCAAGAGGGTTTCCCCTTTATTTCTTTTTCTCAAACGCCGCTTCCATCAGCACCCATAAATTTGGATCCAAGATAATCTTTTTTGGCTCAGTATCCACTTTAATCGTGAAGGAATTCCTTTTCTTATTCACCTGAATCGTTTCAATTACAGGCGTCGTCTCCCCCGGTTTATAAATACCAATCTGTAATGGCATCTTGAATAAATAACCATCATTCTGTACCTGGTCCAATGTGATTTTTACCGTACCATTTTTGTATTCCCAAGTTCCTGCATATTTTAAGGTACCGCCACCATTGAGCCATTGTTTGAAAAATCCAGATAAATCCATGCCGGAGGCCTCTTCCATTTCTCGGCGAAAATCATCCGTGGTGGCATTGAGATTTTGATACTTGGCATAATAGGATTGTATCCCTTTCCAAAAATTTTCAGTACCCATAATGCCACGCAGCATATGCAAAATCCAACTTCCTTTCTGATAAATCTGACCCGTGGTAACGTCGGCCATGTCCTTTAAATTGTCATGAACTATCGTGTAGTCGGGGTTCTTTTTATAAAATGCGTTTACGCGTTTTTGGCTTGATTTCAAGCCCTCAACAAAAGCGTCCCGGCCATATTGGTGTTCGATAAAAAGCAAGGTGAAATAGGTGGCAAAACCTTCACTCAGCCAAATATCATCCCAATCATATTCCGTTACTGCATTGCCAAACCACTGATGGGCAATTTCATGAATGATAACGTTTCGCCACCGCACGGACCTTTTTCCCGTAACGGATTTATCACCGTAAAATATTGCTGTTGCAGATTCCATGCCGCCGCCCACACTATTGGACTGAATATTGGCGAGCTTTTCATAGGCAAATGGACCTACATAATCTGTATAAAATTCTAATACCTGTTTCGTCGGCTCAGCAAAGTCATAAAATCCTGCATCCCGATCCTGTTCATACACCCAGGTCTGAATTGATTTACCATCAAAGGTATCCACATATTGAACCGCAAAATGAGCGACGCCAAGGACAAAAAGCCATGGTGCGATGGGTACAGATTGTTTCCAATGGGTCAGCCGTTTACCATTGGGACCATCCGTTTCTTCTATTAATAATCCGTTGGAGATGACCTGATAATGGTCCGGAGCCGTGACCACAAATTCGCACATGGCTTTATCATAGGGATGGTCAATGAGCGGCAACCAATGCCGGGCTTTATTGGGCCAGTTGTCACTAAAAAATGTACGATCACCATATTTATTATCGGCAATTTTAAATCCACCCGCAGGAACTCCTCTGTAAGAAATTGTGTACTGACTGCGCTGATTCACCGATGATGGCACCGGCAGTTTAATATACAATTCATCATTTTTATGTTTAAAAGTCAATGCATCACCATTGGATGTTACCCGGCTGACTTTCATCCCTTTACCCTTCTGTACATTTATCAGATCAAGGCGAAGTTCCTTAATTCCTTTTTCCAAGTAACGAACATCCACCTTGGATTCACAAATAATCTCATCGGTTTCGTCGGATAATTCAATGTTGAAAATATAGTTTATGGCATCAATCTTGGGATTTTTTGGATAATTGTCTATGGGGGCGGAAATCCCGGCAGAAAAATTGCCGATGATTATGATAAGAATAAATTTCATATTGTTAGCCTTCATTGAATTCATTTATTAAGGGGCAACGACTTTGCCGGGCGAAATTGAATCAGCCCTTTCTTCTTCATTGCACGTTCGATATCTTTCAGTTGAGTGGGTACAAATGCACTCATATTTTCCACGCCATTATTTGTGACCAGCGCCATATCTTCGATTCGATAATAGAGTTTTTCCTCCGGTATCCAAATCATGGGGTCGATGGTGAAAATCATACCCGGCTTTAGGATAACGCCACGGGCACGACCCACATCATGAACGGCCATACCTACGGGATGCTGGAAATGGCCCCGAAATTTTATCCCAGCTTTCACTGCCTTCAAGTGGGCGGGGTTTGCAAAAGTTTTGTCCACAAGGTACTTTTCCATATCTTTTGCAGCCAAATCGAGTACCTCGTTAGAGGTAATCCCCGGACGAATGTACCGAAATAATGCATCTCTATAGGCAATAATGTAGTTGCATAACTTTTGCTGCGCATCGGTGAATTTCCCATTTACCGGCCACATTCTCGTCACATCACTGGTATAATAATGATAATCCGGCGCATAATCCATCAGAACAAGATCTCCACTTACAAGTTTGTCCGTTTTTCGAAAATAATGGCCCATCCATGCATTCGTACCACCACCAATAATAGAAGAATAGCCTTCCCCTTGCGCACCATTCAAATGGAATATATATTTTGCGGCTGCGTCCAATTGATATTCATAAACACCCGGTTTTGTTGAACGCATGGCCTCCATAATAGCCAATCCGGCAATTTGAGTCGCCTTATGAATGAGGTCTATTTCTTTTGGATCTTTCACCATTCTCATTTCATCTAAAATTGGAGACAGGTCACGCATTGCAAATTGAGGCATCCGGTCTTTAATCAATTTCATAAATCTTGCCTCGCGGGAAGGGGCACCATCCCATGGGTCGCCGGATACACGGGCCTGGCCCCGAAGCAATTCATCCCGACTATCAGCGCCGGTCTCTGCGGGACTGAATGGTGTATATAGAATAGGTGCCGGTGGACGAATGAGTCCGCCCACTAAATTGACAGACAATGATTCAACACCACGCACTTGATCCACTCCAGTCAATTTTATGATGAGATCAGCATCCTCTGCCGAAAGTATTTTACCCTCACCCCGTTCCCGGCCTGCATCTCGATGAGGCAAATAAAGGGTAGTTTTTTTATTACGGCCGTCAAGGAGTAGATAGGCATGAGGCGTTTCAAGTCCACAGAGATAATAAAAACTATTCGATTGGCGGAAAACATCAAATCCATCAACGCTGCTCGCCCCCTGAACAAGGGCAATGGCCTTATTTCCAATTTCTTTAAATACCTTTGCCCGTCTCGTGTTAAATGTTTCCTTCGAAAAATCAGTTTGGTAATAATGCTTTTCTTGTGACAAAACAAAACATGAAATAAAAAAGAAAAATGTAAAAAGCCGCGTAATAATCTTGTGTTTTATTTTGAAATCTCCTTTTTGGCTCAAACTTTGAATGTTGTTCAGAAGAAACACCATAGCATTCTATGGCAATGACAGAATCACAAACTTACTGATAAAAATAATTAAAAAGTGGAAAAAGTGGAAATATTTGTTTGTTCAATCTGCAATGACTCATTCTTTTCAATATTGAATTAAATTTAACCATGCAAATCGGAAGTATAAAAATAGATATACCCATCCTCCTTGCCCCCATGGCGGGCGTAACCGATTATCCTTTTCGGGTTTTATGCAAAGAACAAGGCGCCGGTGTTGTGTACTCCGAATTTGTTTCCGCCCACGGAATTATTAGAGAAAATGCCAAAACCTGGCAGATGATTGAATTCACCGATTTCGAACGACCCATTGGAATTCAAATATTTGGCGACTCCCCGGAAGTCATGGGCAAAGCGGCCCGGATGGTGGTGGATAAATTTTCTCCAGATATTCTGGATATAAATTATGGATGTCCCGTACCCAAAATCACCAAACGGGGTGCAGGCTCTGCAGCCCTACGGGACCTTTGTCTCATGGATGATATTACATCCGCAGTGGTTGAGTCTATCCCAAGCGTTCCAGTTACGGTAAAAATGCGTGCAGGTTGGGATGCAAAATCAATTGTTGTTCCTGAAGTAGGGCCAAGGTTAGAAAAAATTGGTGTTAAAGCCATTACCATCCACCCGCGAACCACGAAAGAAAAATATAAGGGTACCGCCGATTGGATACGAATTAAAGAATTAAAAGATGCAGTATCTATCCCAGTCATCGGGAATGGAGATATTAAATCACCACAAGATATGATACGTATGTTTGAAAAAACGGGATGTGATGGTGTGATGATCGGTCGGAGTGCTTTGGGAAACCCCTGGTTTTTCAAAGAGGCGATTGCCCTATATAAAGGAGAGCCAATGCCTATTCCTCCAACCATAAACGATAGGGCAGCTAAATGTTTAAGACATTTAGATCTAATGGTAAAGTTTCATGGCGAAAGGATTGGCATCAATCTCATGCGCAAACATTTTGGATGGTATATTCGTGGATTTGAATGTGCAGGTGCCATTCGGAAAGCATTGGTCACTGCTTCTGATAAGGATGAAATGGTTGATATTTTGGAAACGATTAATTAATAAGCATTTATTAACTTTCGTAATGATTTCATATTTTCAACCACTTTTCCATCATCCATTTCTCATCACCCATTTTCCATACCCAACGGAGGCGGGCCAAACATTCCTTTTCCAATCCTTGAATCCTCCCTTTTTCCCCAATAAATTCACAAGCTTTTTTTGATCTTAAAATTTTAATTAAAGGAGTCCAATATGCAAAATGCAAAAGCCATGGTTCCAAAGCCCATCAATGAACCGGTATTATCTTATGCCCCTGGTACCCCAGAGCGGGCAGCTCTAAAATCCAGGATAAAAGAATTAAAATCTCAGGAAATTGAAGTTCCAATTATTATTGGGGGCCAAGAAATCAAAACGGGGGATATGGGAGAAATGCGCATACCCCACGATCACAATCATCTTCTGGGGCGATTTCATAAAGCAGGTGAAAAAGAAGTAAAAATGGCCATAGAAGCTGCCATGGATGCCTGGGAAACTTGGTCAAAAATGCCCTGGGAATCCCGGGTGGCAATCTTTAATAAAATGGCTTCAATCCTTCAGCGTCATGGAGAACAAACCATCAATGCATCCACCATCCTTTGCCAGAGTAAAAATGCCTATCAGGCGGAGATAGATGCATCCTGCGAAATGATTGATTTTTTGAATTTCAACAGCTGGTATGCCCAAAATTTATATAGTCAGCAACCCACCTATTCCCCTGATGGCATGTGGAATCGTCTTGAGCATCGCCCATTGGAAGGATTTGTATTCGCCGTATCACCATTCAACTTTACGTCTATTGGCGGTAACCTGACCGCTGCACCAGCACTCATGGGAAACGTGGTATTGTGGAAGCCCGCCTCCAGTGCGGTGTACAGTTCGCACTTTATGATGCAATTGTTTATAGAAGCAGGTGTTCCCGATGGTGTTATCAATTTCATTCCCGGTTCCGGCCGTGATGTGGGTCCAAATGTTTTGAAAGACCCCAATCTGGCTGGTATTCATTTTACAGGATCAACGGCAGTATTCCAGGGAATGTGGAAAACAGTTGGGGAAAATATTTCTAATTATAAATCTTACCCAAGAATTGTGGGGGAAACTGGCGGTAAAGATTTCTGTATTGCCCATGAATCATCTGATGTAGACGGATTGGCCACAGCCATGGTTCGCGGTGCTTTTGAATACCAGGGACAAAAATGTTCTGCACTTTCCCGAACGTATATTCCCACGAATATCTGGCCGGAACTGAAAGAAAAATATCTGGCTCAGGTTGAAGCAATAAAAATGGGTGATCCGGAGGATTTCTCCAACTTTATGAATGCGGTTATCGATCAATCTGCTTTCGATTCCATTACTGACTATATTGATGGGGCGAAAAAAGCAGCCGATGCTGAAATCATCTCCGGTGGAAATTATGATGATGCCAAAGGATACTTTATTGAACCCACCACTATTTTGACTGATAACCCCAAATATATCACCATGTGTGAAGAAATTTTTGGACCAGTTCTAACGATTTATCTATATGATCCAAAAGATTGGAAAGCCACATTGGACCTGGTGGATTCCACCTCCCCTTACGCTTTAACTGGATGTGTATGGGGTCGGGATCGTGAAGCGGTGAATGAAGCATCTCTACGGCTTACCCATGCGGCCGGTAATTTTTATATCAATGATAAACCATCTGGTGCCGTTGTGGGTCAGCAGCCCTTTGGTGGTAGTCGCGCTTCAGGAACCAATGATAAGGCAGGATCCATGTTTAATTTAGTTCGGTGGATAACACAGCGAACCATAAAAGAAACGTATGATCCACCGAAAGACTTTTCATATCCATTTATGGATGAAGCCTAAATTGAATGCAAAATAATTCTATACTGATTCAAATTACATCATGCAAAAATCAGTCATCATCGCTCTGGGCGGAAATGCCATTTCTCCAAAAGGCGAAGCGGGAACCATTTCTGAACAATTCGCCCACACCCGGGAGAGTTTAAATGCCATTATGCACTTTGTGGCCTTGGGATATCATATATGCATCACCCATGGAAACGGTCCCCAAGTTGGCGATGAATTATACCGTATGGCACTCACCTATAATGAAATACCGCCATTGCCTCTGGGGGTGTGTGTGGCAGAAACCCAAGGGTCCATCGGGTACATGATTCAGCAATCCTTACAAAATGCTTTAAAACAAAAACACATTGATCGGGAAGTAGTGACTTTAATTACCCAGACCATTGTGGATTCTCACGACCCCTCCATCAAAAACCCGTCGAAATTTATTGGTCGTCGCTACACAAAAGAAGATGGCAAACAAATGGCTGAAAAATTTGGATGGTCCATTAAGAAGCAGAATTCAAGTGAATGGCGGCAGGTGGTCCCCAGTCCCGTGCCCCAATTTATTGAGCACGGAAAATCCATTCAAACATTGGTGGATCATGGCATTATCGTCATCGCATCCGGCGGTGGCGGTATTCCAGCCTATTGGAATGAAAGTGGAAATTTGGAAGGGCTGGATGCAGTTGTAGATAAAGATTTATCCGCCGCATTATTGGGACGCGTAATTAAATCCCATGAATTGTGGATTATTACGGACGTGGATCGGGTATGTCTTTATTATGGCACTGAAAAAGAAAAACCAATTAATGAAATGACCGTCTCAGAAGCAATACAATATGCAGATGAAGGCCATTTTCAAGCGGGAAGCATGGCACCAAAAATTCAGGCAGCTTTATATTTTTTACAATACCACGGGGATAAAGTTGTCATCACATCTATTGATGGAATTACGGAAGCAATTAACGGAAATAACGGAACAATAATCTGGAATTAAACAATGAAAATTCACGAATATCAGGGGAAAAATATATTTAAAAGCTATGGCATCCCCATTCAGGATGGATATGTTATAGAACATATTGAGGATGCATCCAGCACCATAGAAAAAGTACAAAAAGACTTCAATTCGGATGCGGTTGTGGTTAAAGCACAGATTCATGCTGGTGGTCGGGGAAAAGGCGGTGGTGTAAAATATTCACCGACTGCAGAAGAGGCATTAGCCAATGCCACCAATATCCTCGGGATGAATTTGGTGACCCACCAAACCGGCGCGGAAGGGCAAAAAGTCCGTAAAGTGTATATCACTGAAGCATTGGACATAGAAAATGAATATTATTGTGCCATCACCCTGGATCGTGGAAAAACCAAAGATGTATTTATGGTTTCTACCGAAGGTGGCGTCGAGATTGAAAAAGTCGCGGCTGAAACTCCGGAAAAAATAATTAAAGTCTGGATTGATCCATTGGTTGGGATAAAATCCTATCAAGCAAGAAAACTGGCATTTGGATTAGAACTCACCGGTGATGCATTTAAAACCGCCGTTAAAGTATTCGTGAAATTGTATCAATGTTATCAGGGTACGGATGCTTCGTTGGTAGAAATTAATCCCCTCATCTTATCAGAAGATGGTCGGATTATTGCGTTAGACTCTAAATTTAATTTTGATGATAATGCTCTGTATCGCCATCCTGATATAGCTGGACTGCGGGATAAAAATGAAGAAGACCCCACAGAAGTAGAAGCAAGTAAATTTGACCTAAACTATATCAAACTGGATGGGAATGTGGGCTGTATGGTCAACGGCGCTGGGCTTGCCATGGCTACCATGGATATCATCAAACTGGCTGGTGGCGATCCGGCAAACTTTTTAGATGTTGGGGGCGCTGCCAGTGCTGAAAGTGTGAAAAATGGTTTTAAAATCATTTTATCCGATGACAACGTAAAAGCAATTTTAATCAACATTTTTGGCGGCATTGTCCGATGTGATCGCGTGGCCAATGGCGTCATCCAAGCGGTGAAAGAATTGGGGTTAAAAGTACCGGTGGTGGTTCGGTTAGAAGGAACCAATGCAAAAGAAGCTAAAACAATTTTGTCCGAATCAGAATTCGCAATCATTCCAGCAGATGATATGAAAGATGCTGCACAAAAAGTGGTGGATGCCGCATTGAAAAATTAGGGGAATTATCAAATGTCTATATTGGTCAATAAAAATTCACGAGTGGTTGTCCAGGGAATAACGGGATCAGAAGGAACATTCCATGCCACCCAAATGCTGGAATACGGTACCAACATTGTTGCCGGCGTTACACCGGGAAAAGGCGGACAATCAGCAGTAGATGGAAAAGTGCCTGTTTTTAATTCAGTAGAAGAAGCAAAGAATGAGGCGGATGCTAATGTATCCATCATTTTTGTTCCACCTCCTTTTGCAGCAGAAGCCATTATCGAAGCATCAGATGCCGGGATTGAATTGGTTGTATGTATTACGGAAGGCGTTCCAGTTCAAGATATGGTAAAAGCCAAAAGAATTATTGTTCAAAACAATACGCGATTGGTCGGCCCGAACTGCCCGGGAATCATCACCGTTGATGAGTGTAAATTAGGTATCATGCCCGGATTTATTTGCCAAAAAGGAAATGTGGGTGTTGTATCCAAATCCGGTACGCTCACCTACGAAGCAATTGGACAGTTAGGAAATGTTGGTTTAGGCCAAACCACGGCCATCGGCATTGGTGGAGATCCCATTATTGGCACCTCCATGATTGACGTTCTGGAATTATTCGAAAACGACCCTGAAACAAAAGGGGTGGTGATGATTGGTGAAATTGGTGGTCAAATGGAAAATGATGCTGCACGGTGGGCCAAAAAGAATATGACCAAACCCATTGTAGGATTTATTGCAGGACAGACTGCGCCTCCTGGCCGTCGGATGGGCCACGCCGGTGCCATCGTTTCTGGCGGAGATGATACGGCTGAAGCAAAAATGCGGATTTTAACTGAAAATGGCATTGCCGTTTGTGAGTCTGTAGCAGATATTGGTGAAAAAATGAAAAAAGCATTAAACAATTAAGGAATATAATAGAATGAACAATCGAACATTTGCCATGATAAAACCGGATGCAGTACGAAATGGGTACATGGGTAAAATTCTGGATAGAATCATTGAAGCAGACTTTAAAATTCTCGGCGCAAAATTAATTCGAATGACGAAAGCACAAGCGGAGGGTTTTTATGCCATTCATCGTGAACGGCCTTTTTTCCAGGAACTCACTACATTCATGTCATCGGGTAAAGCGATGGTGTTGGCGCTGGAGAAAGAAAACGCTGTCTCTGCATGGCGAGACACCATTGGTGCGACCAATCCTGCAGAAGCAGTTGATGGCACAATTCGAAAAGATTTTGCCACTTCATTGGGAGAGAATGCCGTTCATGGTGCAGATAGTGAGGAGAATGCTGCCATAGAAATTGGATTCTTTTTTACGAACAGCGAATTAATTTTGAACGAGTAAGCGGATTTGAAAAACCATCTAGTAATAGTTGCATTTTCCCTTCCATTCCTTCAAATTCCAAGTCAGGCATTGACCTTTCCATTGAAATGATGGCGAAAACAATATCCATAATCAGTCTTTTTATCCTTTTAGTCTTAACCGGCTGCGGGAAAAGTAACCCAACGGCAACGGTGGGTGATTATATCACTGTAAACGCAGAAATTCCGGAAGAGAGCCAGGATCTTGATTTCATATGGGAATTGACAAATATTCCTGGTGATAGCGAATTAGATAATTCTCAACTCACCTCTGGCGAACTCAATGCATCCGTCATGTTCATTCCTGATGTGGCCGGTACCTATAGTATAGAAGTATCTGTATTTCAATATAATGACGAAATCAGCACCCAATCCTTTTCTTATGATGTCATTGGAAAAGAATTATCAGACAATACAGAAGAAGTTGTGGAAGCAGAGAGTCCGGAAGAAGTGGAAGATGCTGTTTCCGAATTGATGGTCGAAAACAATGAACCGAAATGGTATGAGTCTGAATCCGTTGCTCAAGTGGTTGCTGAAGCAGACCAAAATATTCCCGAGCCCAAAATGGAAGTGACGGAACCTGAACCAATCCCGAATCCAATACCTCCCCCACCGCCGGCACCAAAAAAGAAAAAAACCAAATCCAAAACACGGGGAATGTCGATTCCCTATGATAAAGAAAGATTTACCATTCAGATTGCATCCAAAAAATTCTTAGAGGATGCTAAAAAAGTAGCTGCCAATTTGATTGATGCCGGATATGATGCCTATATACAAAAAGCTGTGTTTAAAGAAACTAACGAAATTTGGTACCGCGTTCGCATTGGCAGTTATGATAAACGCAATACTGCCGTGGCCATGGCAAAATCTTTATCCAGTACAAGACCGGAACCGGCATGGGTAGATTATGTTCGTTATGAAAATTAAATCAATTAAATAGAGGCAATTATGGAACCAATGAACCTTCATTTTGATGTGAGAGATATTTTTCGCGCTCCTCGTCTGGCACTTAGTGGTAAAAAAATATGGATATTTTTATCTGCCAATGTGATTGGATATGTCGCTTATTTTATTCTGAATTACATTGCACTTGCCTTGTCTGGTGTATCTTTTGGGGAAACCTGGGCAACCCAAGGTCTGTACCCCTGTGCATATACCGTTGAAGTATCCTGGTTTGCATGTACACTTTTTTGGGTTGGCGTTATCGTATGGATTGTAGCCATTCATCTGGCATGCACAGCCGTTGCAAGGGTCACTTACAAACAATTAAAAGGCGATGAATTTTATTCCTCAGGTGACGCCTGGAAATTCGTTAGAAAGCATTGGCATCCTGTTGTTTTTACTTTTGTATCTATGGCACTTATTCTGGTATTCTTTGTTGGGATGGCAGCCCTATTTGCTCTATTTGGTAAAATTCCATATATAGGCGAATTCTTATTCGCAATCCCTTATTTGCTCTATTTCTTTGGTTCCATTTTCACAGTGTATACAGCGATTGTATTTCTGGTCTCCCTCATTTACACACCAGCAATTGTGGGCACCATCGAAGAAGATACCATGGGAGCCGTTTTCAATAGTTATTCTGTGACCTGGAGTCAGCCATGGCGCGTTATTTTTTATCATATCATCTTGCTCCCTCTTGCTGCCATATCTGTCGGAATCTTTAAATTCGTTCTGTTCTACGGATTTAAATTGGTCAATATGGTTTTTGGCCACGAAATGCTTATGGGAGAAAAATTATCCAATATAATGGGTTCAGCTGCCCAAACAGTATGGCCCCAGGAATTATTCACTTCAATCGCAAATGCATGCGCTAGTTCCGGATTCTGCTGTGGGGTATGCTCTATCAGCAGTAATATGTTAAATGATTTTTATGCTTGTTTTATTCCCGTATCATCAGGGAGTTTATCCGGTACAGAATCTGCTGCTGCATTTATTGTGGGCATATTTTTATTTCTCATTACGTTGTCTTTCTTTTCATATTTTCTATCAATTCTGTCTGTCGGGGAAACGATTATGTTTACCATCTTCCGTAAAAAATCTGACGATGATAATATACTCGACAGAAAAGACGAAGAAGAATTGGAAGAAGAGGACGATGATGATTCAGATTCCACAGATTCCCATGAATCTGACACTGACGATTCTGAGACCGAGGGTGAGACGCCGCCTGTAGAATAAATCAGTATCCTTTTTCAAACAAATTTCGTTATTGAAATAGCTTTGGTAGGGTACAAAATTAAAGAGTAAATTTCTTGGCTAAAATGAAGCTATTTAGGTCGGATTTAGAAAAACATATTTCCAACCAGCTTTTTGAAATTTCAACAGACTCTCTGAATCTGGATGACATTCAAGTGGTCGATGATACATTATCCTGTACCCTATCTGTGGAACATGCTCCCAATGGGTACCGAGTTCATGGGTCATTGGGCGTCACATTTATTGAAAAATGTGATCGATGTCTCACCAGAATTGATGAAATACTTGAATCGTCTATAAACCTAATTTTGACGGATAATGAAGCATTGCTCAACGATGAAAATATGGATGTAATTCATTTTTCTAATTCGGAAGAGTTTATTGATTTAAGTCCCATTATTCATGACCTCATTCTTATTGAGGAACCTGTAAAAAGGTTGTGTAATGAAACATGCAAGGGATTATGTCCCAATTGCGGAAAAAACCGGAATGAATCGCAATGTAATTGCGGTCCAAGGGAAGTAGAATCCCTACGGGGACACTTAAAAGATTTGAAACATAAAAATTTGGAGTAATCATGGCATTACCAAAAGGAAGACAATCAAAAGCGCGGAGCAGAAAACGCCGCACACATTATAAAACTGCAGCCGTTAGTACAACAGAATGTTCGCAATGCGGCCAACAAAAAATGCCCCATCGGGCTTGTCCAAACTGTGGCTATTATCGAGGACGACCCATTCTGTCAATTGCAGACTAATTTACTCATTTTCGAATGAAAATCGCTTTGGATGCTATGGGGGGCGACTTTGCCCCTCAAGCAGCTATTCAAGGAGCAATCAATACCTTGAAAAAAACAAAAGATAAAATCCACATCATTATTGTGGGTGATGAAAATCAAATCAAATCTGAGCTGGGCGATTCAATTCCGGATCATATTTCTATCCACCACACCACCCAAATCGTAACCATGAATGATACAAGTTCAAAAGTATTGAAAAGAAAACCGGATTCATCCATTGTCCAAGGAATAAAACTTGTAAAGGATCAGAAAGCTGATGCATTTATCAGTGCCGGCCATACGGGTGCTGTCATGGCTACATCCCTGTTTCTTCTCGGTCGAATTCCTCATGTAAAACGACCGGCGCTCGGCGCCTACCTTCCTACCATAAGTGGTGGGAAAATCCTTTGCGATGTGGGAGCCAATCCAGATGCAAAACCTATTCATTTGCTGCAATTTGCCATCATGGCTTCCATGTATCTGGATCATGTAGAGGGCATTAAAGATATAAAAATTGGCCTGATAAACATTGGAGTGGAGCCAACAAAAGGTTCTAAAATGTATCTTGAAACTTTTGATTTATTAAAAAAAGAACTTCCCAATTTTATTGGGAATGTTGAAAGCAGAAACTTATTTGATTGTGAAGCTAACGTACTTGTTTGTGATGGCTTTGTGGGAAACACCTTAATCAAATTTGCTGAAGGATGGATTTCAACATTCTCGAACATGATTAAAAACAAAATCAAAGATAGGATGCGCTTTAAAATGGGTGCTTGGATGATTAAACCAGCATTAATTGATATCCAAAACCAATATGATTATGAAGAACATGGTGGCTCTCCCCTATTAGGTGTGAATGGAATTTCAATAGTAACCCACGGAAGTTCGACTTCTAAAGCAATGATGAATTCAATTTTATTAGCCCAAAAATCAATTAATCGAAACTTGATTCAAGATATATCCATTGGCATTGATGAACATTTAGGTGCCTTAAGTTGAGAGCCAAAATCACAGCCACTGCTCGTTATTTACCGGAACGTATCCTAACAAATTTTGATCTGGAAAAAATGGTGGATACAAATGATGAATGGATCCGCTCCCGTACGGGTATTGAAACACGACATTTAGTCAAGGAAGGTGAAGCCACCTCAGATATGGGAACGCAAATTGCATTGCAGTTATTGGAAAAGTCCGGTAAAGATCCTGAGGAAATTGATTTGATTTTAGTCGCCACCAGCACACCGGATTATCTGGTTTGCTCAACGGCTGCTTTAACTCAGGATAAAATTGGAGCAAAAAATGCATGGGGGTTTGATATTGCCGCGGCCTGCTCCGGATTTATTTTTGCTATGGAAACAGCCTCGAAATTTATTGAGTCCGGCCGATACAAGAATGCGATTGTAATTGGTGCCGATACCATGAGTTCCATCATCGACTATACAGACCGCGATACCTGTGTCATCTTTGGTGATGGGGGCGGTGGTGTGCTATTGGAATCTTCTGACGATGATGTTGGCATTTTAGACTCAATCCTATATACCGATGGTAGTGGCAGTCGATATTTGAATGTCCCTGCTGGTGGAAGCGCCCATCCTACTTCAAAAGATACGGTTGATAAACGAATGCATTTTGTTCATCAAGATGGAAAATCAATTTTCAAATTTGCCGTGAAAAATATGGCCGACGTGAGTAAACAGATATTAGACCAAAATAAATTGACCGGAGATGACCTTAAACTATTCATTCCCCATCAAGCCAATCGCCGTATTATTGATGCAGCTGCAAAACGGTGTGGATTACCGGAAGATAAAGTTTTTATTAACATTCACAAATATGGCAATACCACGGCAGGTACCATACCAATCGCGTTGAATGAAGCTGCGGAATCTGGCCGTTTAGAACATGGAGATTTACTCTTATTGGCCGCATTCGGCGGTGGATTCACTTGGGGAAGCATGCTCATTCGATGGGGGGATGCTTAATGAATATTGCATTTTTATGTCCGGGGCAAGCCTCCCAAAAAGTGGGAATGGGATTGGATTTGTACGAAAATACGACATTAGGAAAAGATTATTTTGATCGGGCAAATGATATTATGGGATTGGATATTCAAGATATCATTTTTAATGGTCCGGAAGATACGTTGAAACAAACCCAATATACCCAACCGGCCATTTATATCGTCAGTGTGATTATTGGATTATTACTGATGGAAAAAGGCATTCAGCCCTCCTCTGCAGCGGGACATAGTTTAGGAGAATATTCAGCCCTCACTCTGGCAAAATCTTTTGACTTTGAAACAGGGCTAAAACTGGTAAAGGTTCGTTCAGAAGGTATGCATAATGCCGGAAGGCTGCATCCCGGAACCATGGCCGCTGTGATTGGGTTGGACGATAAAACAACCCGGGATATATGTGATCAATACACCAATGGAATTGTTGTTGCCGCTAATTTTAATGCAAAAGGACAAGTGGTTATTTCCGGTGAAGTGGATGCGGTTCATGCGGTCATGCCGCTGATGAAAGATGCGGGCGCCATGAAAGTGATAGAACTCAATGTGAGTGGTGCCTTTCATTCACCCTTGATGACTTCAGCAAAAGAAATCCTTTCTGAAATGCTTTTATCCATCGAAATTCAGGATAGTGAAATACCCGTTTATGCCAACGTTACGGCCTCTCCAATTACAACCGCAGATGATATTCGCCAATCCTTGATTGACCAATTAGAAAATCCAGTTCGATGGCATGAATCCATCACCCGATTAGTATCCGATGGTATGACCAGAGCGGTGGAAGTAGGCCCGGGTCGGGTCCTTCAGGGATTATCCCGAAGAATTGACCGATCATTGGATATGAGTGGTGTGGAAACACTTGAACAAATTGTAAGTTTTGACTATGTTTAAATTATCAAAAAAGGTTGCTGTGGTCACCGGAGCCTCTCGGGGTATCGGTAGATCCATGGCAGAGACCTATGCCCGTGCCGGCGCCCATGTGATTTGTGTCAGTCGAAATGAGGATGCACTTAATGTCGTCGCGGATGGAATTAAAAGCAATGGTGGATCTGCATCTGTTACAGCGATTAATGTATCAAATTTGGAAAAATTCCAAAATTTCATTAAAGACACCACCGACACATATGGATCCGTAGATATTTTGGTCAACAATGCGGGCATCACGCGAGACACCCTTATTGTGCGCATGTCGGAAGAGGACTGGGATACAGTTATTGATGTTAATTTAAAGGGTGCATTTAACGGAATTAAGGCAGTAACAAGAACCATGATGAAACAACGATTCGGCCGCATCATTAATATATCCTCCGTTGTGGGTCTGACCGGGAATGCAGGACAGGTAAATTATGCTGCTTCCAAAGCGGGTCTCATCGGACTCACCAAGGCAACCGCCAAAGAAATAGGATCCCGTGGTATCACCGTTAATTGTATTGCACCGGGATATATTGCAACTGATATGACGGATCAAATGGATGATAAGGCGAAAGATTTGCTCATTTCACAAATACCATTAGGACGCATTGGAAGTCCTGATGACATTGCCGCTACTGCCCTGTTCCTGGCTTCGGATGAAGCAGGATACATTACGGGGCAAACCTTTACGGTTGATGGCGGCATGGTCATGATTTAACTTAAGGAGACAACTATGTCCACAATCGACAAAGTAATAGAAGTCGTTATCGACAAACTGGGTGTTGAGGAAGATAAAATCGTACCAGACGCATCTTTCATTGATGATCTTGGTGCTGATTCATTAGATACAGTGGAATTGATTATGCAACTCGAAGAGGAATTCGGTATCGAAATCCCTGACGAAGATGCAGAAACCATTACCACCGTTAAAAAGGCTGTAGATTATATTGAAGCCAATCAATAGAGAACAATGAATAAACGTCGCGTTGTCATTACAGGGTTGGGCGTCTTGGCACCGAATGGTAATTCCCTTACCCAATACTGGAATGCACTCATTTCTGGAAAAAGCGGTATCGGCCCAATTAAGGGTTTTGATGCGGAAAACCTGAGCGTAAAAATTGCAGGTGAACTTTCAGATTTCAATCCTGAAGATCATTTCAATCGAAAGGAAGTGGGAAAACTGGATCCATTTTCAATCTACGCACTGGTTACCGCACAGGAGGCTATTTCCCAAGCGGGCTTAAACAATGGCGACGTTAATAAGGAACGAATTGGTGTTATTATTGGAACGGGTGTTGGGGGAATTCAGACGCTTGAAAGTCAGCATAGCGTCCTTTTGTCACGCGGTCAACGACGAGTCACCCCCTACTTCATCCCAAAGTTCATTGCCAATATTGCGGCGGGCCAAATTGCCATTCACCATGGTTTTCAAGGCACCAATCATACGGTTATTTCTGCCTGTGCATCCGGCACAGACGCCATTGGCACAGCCGCCCGAACCATTCAATATGGAGATGCAGATGTGGTGATAACTGGCGGTACGGAAGCCAGTGTTACGCCACTAACTATTTCGGGATTCGCAAATATGAGGGCACTTTCCACACGGAATGATGATCCTGCTGGTGCCAGCCGACCCTTTGATTTGGATCGGGATGGTTTTGTCCTCGGAGAAGGTGCTGCCAGTCTCATACTGGAAGATGCAGAACATGCGAAAGCAAGGGGCGCAACCATTTTGGCTGAATTAGCCGGTTACGGTGCCACAGATGATGCTTATCATATAACGCAACCCTCTGAAGGTGGTAAAGGCGCAATCCGTGCCATGGCCAATGCATTAACAGATGCTGACCTTCACGTTACAGATGTGGATTATATCAACGCACATGGTACTTCTACCCCATTCAATGATAAAACAGAATCGGCGGGCATAATTTCCTTATTTGGCGATCATGCACAAAATTTGAAGGTGAGTTCTACCAAATCAATGACAGGCCATTCTCTCGGGGCAAGCGGCGCACTTGAGGCCGTAGCTTGTGTACAAGCTATCCAGGACAACATGCTTCCTCCAACGATTAACTATACAACCCCAGACCCTGAATGCACTTTGGATTATGTACCAAATAAAGCACAGAAAACCACTGTAAATGTGACAATGTCTAATTCATTTGGTTTCGGTGGACATAATGGTGTAATTGTCATTAAACGGTGGAATGAATAGCACGTGCCTTTATTTGACTTTTTATTCAAATCATTCAAAAGTCACCCGCTCTCCGAATTAGAAAAAATATGTCAATATCGGTTTCGAAACCGAAAATACCTCTATCAGGCGTTCACCCATCGATCCGTATCCAGTGAACCACGCGAAAATTATGAACGACTTGAGTTTCTCGGCGATGCTGTAATAGATATCGTAGTCAGTCGGGAACTCATGCGGGAATTTCCCGAAGGTGATGAAGGCATCCTTACCCAAAAAAGATCCGCCCTGGTTCAAAAATCTTTCCTGGCAACCATGGGACAATTACTAAACCTTTTAGATTTTATAAAGATTGAACAAACGGTTGATTTGGAACAGGAAAAAATTGCGGTGAAACAATCGGCCAATTTATACGAAGCACTCGTGGGGGCAATCTTTCTTGATGGTGGATTTGAACCCACAAAAAAACTGATCCTTAATTCCATTTGGACCCATCGGTATGAGGCATGGAAATCAGTCAATCATAAAGGGCAGCTCATAGAGTTATGTCATATGAAGCAACTAAAGAACCCTAAATTCCTGGTGACAAATGTATCGGGTCCGGATCATCAAAAATTATTCGAAGTACATGTTAAAGTTGGGGAAGTCGTTTATCCCAGTGGAATTGGTACAAATAAAAAAGCCGCCGAACAATATGCGGCACAAAATGCCATGGAGGCACTACAAAATTAATTTTCTATTTTATTAATTTTATCCCGAATACGGGCAGCCATTTCATATTCTTCTTTATCAATGGCTTTTTCAAGCTGTCGCTCTAATAATTCAACTTTGGGTTCCCGTTGAATATCTTCTTCCACATTATCTAAATCCTCTTCCAAGACAATAGCCTCATCCATCACTTCTTCAGCAACCATAATAGGAGCGTGCATTCGAAGCGCAACTACCAATGCATCACTGGGGCGTGAATCTATCTGCCGACGCCCAATTTTTTCAACCTGTATATCCAGAATGGAATAAAAAACACCATCTTCCAATTTAGTGATTTTGACTGATGATAATTTTCCATCAACTCCCTTGACTAAATTTACGATAAGATCATGGGTTAAGGGCCGGGGAGTTTCCATGTATTCCATGGCCATTGCAATGGCTTGCGCCTCGTAAGCACCAACGAGAACCGGAAGCCTACGTTCCCCGGATAATTCTTTTAAAATTACAGCATAACTGCGGTTTGGATGATAATACGATATTTTTTGTACTTTAACAGGAATCATGATTTATTCTTAATAGAAATTATGCTTCCAATGGCTATGGTTCAACTTTTTTTAGATAATATTTTTTTTAATTGGTCAATCTTTTTTACGGGCGTTGGATCCGTCTCATGCAAAATGGCACACCAATAACTAACCCAGTCTCCAAAATGGATCATGTGCAGATATCGTTCAACAATAGAATTTCCCTCAACAACAACCACTTCTTGATGTTCTGAAAGGTCCCCGATAATATTTTGAGTGGTTTCCTGACGAATGTTTGTCCGCGGATGGTCGTTTTGATCTTTCAACCAAATAACCGACAGTTGATGAATTAATTCTTGATTGTTTTCCCATCCCACAATTTCGTTATGATTCATTTCGGGCAATTCATTATAATAAGCCAACATTTTAGCATTTTCATTCAACTGCCCTTTCCACCGCACAGCCATAATTGCGGTCGACTCTGTTTCTCCATATATGACTGGAATCGTTTTATAAATTCGCTGAGCTAAAGCATAGGTAGGATTACCATTGGATTCTTCACTATACTGGTTTCGATTCTCTTTGATTAAAGCAGCGGCATTCATTAATTGATTGACGGTTTTGTCCCCTATAATACCGATGGCTTTTAATAAATACATCATGGGAACAAAAGAAATGGCCAAGGCAGCCCGCGGCTGCAATCCGCTTGGAATGGCCACCACTTCTAATGCAAGGTCATGCATCCTTTCCGTTAGGATACCGCCCGTAGAAATCCCCACAATTTGTGCCCCTTTATTTCGAGCATCTTCAAACGCTGCCAATGTTTCTTCCGTATTTCCCGAGTAGGAAGAACAAATAACCAGGGTATGGTTATTGACCCAATGTGGCAGTGTATAATTCCGGGACACCACCATGGGAATTTCAATTTCATTTTTAACCAGGATCCGCACCACATCACCACCGATTGCAGATCCCCCCATCCCTGCAACCACCACATTTTTAATATCTGGATATTGCTTATTTAATGAGATTGATTTTCCGATTGTAATCGCAGCCGTCATGTGATCTGGAAATTCATATATGGATTTGTACATATTCTCTGGATCCACGGATTGAAAAGTTGCCATTAGTAAGTCCTGTTTAAAATCATCGTTGTAAATTGATTTAAGTTTTTCCGTTTTCCTTCCGGAATTTCATTGAGACCATCCTGCGCTTTATCGATATAATGCAGGATAACATTCTCAGTTTCTTTTTTTATCCCATTGGATTCAAAATAAGTTTGGTAGGCCGAATTGGAATTTTTCTTTTGGTTAAATTTTGACCATTGATCCGGATTTTTTTCACGAGCTAAAATGGTGAGTGCCGTCTGTTTTCCCGAACGAATATCACTCCCTAAACTTTTACCCATGGATGATTCAGAACTATAAATTTCCAGAAAATCATCCTGAATCTGAAATGCCAAACCAATATTAAGCCCAAATTCAAACAAATGATGGGCTGCTTCTTTTGAACCATCTGCTATCAAGGCACCCACCTCAGCGGATAGCCCTAATAATGAACCCGTTTTTTTACCAATCATTACCAGATAATTTCCCATGGTAATGGCTGCATCATCTTCAAATTCCTTATCCATCCCCTGCCCTTCACAAATAGCTAACGTCACTTCATTAAACCGTTGATGAACATAAGGAGATAGGCCCGTTAGAATTAAATGGGAAAGTACAAATAATCCATCTCCAGCCAGAATTGCTGATGCATTGTCCCACTTTTTATGAACCGATGGCTGACCATGGCGCACATCATCCTCATCCATTATATCATCATGAACCAAGGAAAAATTGTGAAGTAATTCCACAGCGATAGCTGCCTTCATCAACCCCTCCGGATCAGATGAAAAGATTTGTCCCGTTAAATGGACCAAAATGGGTCTAAGGCGTTTCCCTTTCCCATTCAGTACATATTTAATGGGATCATAAAAATAGGTAGGCGATTTGTCTAAAGGAATTTGATGAATGGCTTTTTCAATGTCATTTCGTAAAAATTGAATATGTTTTTGAAATGATTTAGTGGCCGGCATCGAGCTTGAGGCTTCCTATTGTTTGCAGTTTATCCAATACAATTGATTGAATTTCCGCCATGCGTTCTGGTGTATTCGCTTCGAATCGGCAGACAATGACAGGCTGCGTATTGGATTGACGCACCAAACCCCATCCATCTCCAAATTGGATGCGTACACCATCAATGGTACTGCAGTCATAATTGTCAGTAAAGTAGGCCACGGCCTCTTTAACAATCCGAAATTTTTCTTCGTCTGATTCTGCTTCCAGGCGCATTTCCGGTGTTGAAAAATAGGTTGGCAGTTCTGCTTTTAACTGGGATAATGTTTTATCGGTTCGAGATAAGGTTTGTACAATTCTGGCCGCCACATAAATCGCATCATCATACCCATAATAATCATCAGCGAAAAAAATATGACCACTCATTTCGCCGCCTAATTTACAATTCAGCTCTCCCATGCGTTGTTTAATTAGGGAATGCCCTGTTTTCCACATAATGGGTTTGCCGCCATATTTGACTATCATTTTTTCCAGCGCTTGGGAACATTTCACATCATAAAGAATTTCATCCCCTTCTTCCAATACTTCAGGTAGAAATAGTGCCATTAATTGGTCAGCCCATATGATATCTCCTGTTTCATCCACTACACCTATGCGATCGGCGTCACCATCAAAAGCAATACCGATATCGAATTTTCCCGTTTTCATTAAAGAAATTAAGTCCGTTAAGTTTGCTTCTACTGTAGGGTCAGGATGGTGATTGGGAAACGTACCATCCACATCACAAAATAATTCAGTCAAATCCACATTCAAATTCTTAAAAATATCAGGCCCGCAAATAGCCCCGGCAGCATTACCACAATCCATGACAACCTTCAACCGTTTCTGAATATCAATCTTTGATGCGATCATCCGTTTATATTTAGATAGAATATCGTAGGATGCTTCAGATCCTTTCCCTGTTTCGTAATCTTGTTTTTCGATTAGGGTACGGATATCTTGGATCGATTCACCAAAAACAGCTTTTTTATTTCGGGACATTTTAAAACCATTAAACTCCGGTGGGTTATGGCTCCCTGTAATCTGAACGGCACCAGCCACATCCAAATGAAACATGGAAAAATAATTGGCCGGCGTGGGTAAAATACCAATGTTTATCACATCCACTCCTGTAGAAAGTACGCCTGTTTTAAATTGTTGAATTAAATCCGGAGTTGTGAGCCTAACATCTCCACTCAGTGCAATTTCTTGACCGCCACCCCGCTTAATAAATGTACCAAAACCTTTGCCCAGACTTTCCACCACGTCCGGCGGAAAATCATCTGAAACTTTCCCACGAATGTCATATTCACGAAATATATATTTATTGAGATCCATTGCGTCCTTTCTTAAGAATATATGCGATTAAAAATTAAGGATAATAAATCAGGTCTTAAAAGAATGAATTGGTTTATTCATCTGTTTTCGGTTTTCTACGCAATTCCTTTTTTTGGGATTGTTTCTTTTTTGCATGGATTCGCCGTTCCTTAGATGCCGTTGTGCTTTTTGTCGGCACTCTTTTCTTTGGTTTGCGATTTAATACAATCAGTTTTTTACGTAGTCGTTCCAGGGCGATCTGTTTATTGCGAAGTTGACTTCTTTCGTCCTGACAAGTCACTACAACACCTGTGGATAAATGGGTTAAACGAACGGCACTGTCTGTTTTATTCACATGCTGTCCACCCTTCCCTGACGCACGAAATGTATCCACGCGACATTCCTTCAAAAGGTCATTATTGGTTTCCGGTATTTTAATCATCCCAAATTATTATGTTTTCTTTGTGTCTATGTTCTGGTCAATCAGTTTCATTATATTCTCCGCTCAAAAATATGTATTTAAACCCATAAAAACCAGAAACTATTCACTCATGAAAAAACACCTTATTTTTCTATGTTCAATGATTCTTTTTACATCGTGCGAAAAACCAAACACACTCCTAAGAAATTATGTTCAAAATAATAATCCTGCATTTCAATATGAAATTAAAAAAGTCGTGGATGGAGATTCCTGGAAAGAATATATCGTCAAAATGACGTCTCAGACATGGCTCACGACCGAAGAAGTTGAGCAAGTTGAATGGTGGCATTATTTAACCATCGTGATTCCAGATTTTGTGGAAGAGACAGAAGCGTTAATGTTCATAGGAGGTGGAAATAATAAAAATGAATTACCCGAATCTGCAAACCCGGGTTTTATTCAAGTGGCCATGGCAACCAAATCCATTGTTGCAAATATAACCAATATTCCTTTCCAGCCTTTGGTATACAAAAATGACTCATTTGGCGAACGGTATGAAGATGATTTAATTGCTTTTGGCTGGCGAAAATATCTGGAAGGCGGCGCCAAAGATAAAGACACCAAATGGCTGGCCCGTCTCCCCATGACCAAAGCAGTAGCCAGGGGAATGGATGTGGTACAGGAAATTGCTGAATCTCAGAATAAACCTGTCAATCAATTTGTCACAGCCGGTGCTTCAAAACGGGGTTGGACCACATGGACTACCGCAATCGCTGATGACCGGGTTATGGCCATTATTCCTATCGTTATTGATTTGCTCAATGTTGTTCCGTCTTTTAACCACCATTGGAAATGCTATGGTGAATGGTCTTATGCTGTGGACAGTTATGTCAATGAGGGGATTATGGAATGGATGGGCTCGAAAGAATTCGATCAAATGTTAAGTGTCATGGAACCATATAACTATATCGATCAACTTGATCTTCCTAAATTCCTAATAAATGCCACAGGGGACGAATTTTTTGTGACTGATTCTTGGCAGTTTTACTGGAATGATTTAAAAGGGGATAAGCATCTCCAATATATACCGAATACGAGCCACGGATTAAAAAATACGGAAGGGGATTACGATTTAAAAAGTCTAACTGCTTTTTATAAAGCAGTCATTACCGATACGGAATTACCCAATTATGAATGGCACGTGAGCCAAGATTCTATTTTTTTAAAAGTAGATCATAACAACTACGCTGTTAAACAATGGGAAGCAGTGAATAAAGAGACTCGGGATTTTCGCGTGGATACAATCGATAGAACATGGGTCTCAGAGACACTTCAACAATCTGAGGATGGATCATATGCCGTAAAAATCTCCCAACCGGAAACGGGTTATAAAGCAGGATTGTTGGAAATCACATTTAATCCCGATTCAGATATTCCCTATATATTTACCACAGGAACAGTGGTTTCTCCCAACACATTTCCTTTTGGCGATTTTAAGAGTGAAAATCCGAAGGGTACGCGATAATAAGAATAATTATTTAATTACTTTCCGCAAGAATCCGCCATTTTTATCTAATAATTCTTTCGCTTCCTCTTTCGAACAATTTTTTTGAATCATCACTACCGCCGTTTTGACGGATTTATCTGCAGCAAAAAGTGCTTCTTGAGATACGTCAATTTCTAAGCCCGTTAATTGACTGATGATGCGTGCGCCCCGATCCACCAGTTTATCATTCACCGCCATAAGATCCACCATGAGATTGCCATATACTTTGCCCAGCCGTACCATGGTAGCCGTAGAAATCATATTCAGCACCATTTTTGTAGCGGTGCCCGCTTTCATCCGGGTAGAGCCCGTAATCACTTCCGGGCCCGTATCCACTTTGATTATTACATCAGCATCGGCCGATAAATACGGTTTTTTATTACAGATTAAATAGGCTGTTTTCCCCCCAATAGATTTTCCATATTCTATAGCTGATTTCACATAGGCGGCCGCACCGCTGGTGCTGATGCCAATCACCACATCCCCTGCTGCTAATCCAAACTGTTTTAAATCTGTCACGGCCATTTCTGGCTTATCTTCTGCTCCTTCTATGGATTTACGAAGTGCATCATCCCCACCAGCAATCATACCATTGAACCAATCAGGCGGTACGGAATAGGTTGGTGGCATTTCCGATGCATCCAGCACCCCGAGCCTGCCGGAAGTCCCAGCGCCCACATAAATTACACGATGTCCGCTTCGAATCGCCTTCGTTGTCAATTCTACTGTTTTTTCGATTTCAGGAATGGCCTCCAATACTTTTTCCGCAATGGTGGCGTCTTCCTCATTGATAATATTTAAAATTTCTGAAATGGAGATTTGGTCCATATCATCAGATTTATCATTTTGTTTTTCCGTTGAAAGATTTTTTCTAGCGGTGGTTTCCATGTTAAAAATTACAAAACTGGATGGTTTAAGAACACTAATCCTTTAAAGACAGATTTTATTTATAGGTTAGCAAAATACCGCCGGGCTTCTTTCATCACTTTAGGAGAAAGCATGACCGATCCCACAATCGTCGGAATAGCCATGATGGCATACATGCCATCTATAAAATTGATTACCACCTCAATGGAGATCATGGCACCTACCACAATGGTAATCACATAGAAACACCGATAATAGAAAATACTTTTGGTCCCAAATAAGTAGCCGCTGCATTTGCTCCCGTAATAAGAATAACTCATCATGGTGGACAGACTGAATGTGAGGACCGCAACCAAAAGCAGCCAAAAACCAAAACTACCCAATTCCTTAACAAATGCTGTCGTAGTCAATGTGACACCATTTAATCCCTCCTGCTCCCAAACACCGGAAGCCAAAATTACAATAGCCGTAATCGTACACACCACAATCGTATCAATGAATGGCTCAATCATGGCAACAAGGCCTTCTCGAACCGGTTCTTTGGTCATGGCTGCACCATGGGCCATATCAGATGTACCTAAACCAGCTTCATTCGAAAAAAGAGCACGGCGCACTCCAGCAATAATGACAGACCCCACAGCGCCACCCATGACCGCATCTCCCGTGAATGCATCATGCAATATTAATCCAAATAATGACGGTATTTCTGAAAAATGATTAAACACCACCAAAAGGCCTGCAAACATATACAGTACAACCATAACGGGAACCATATACGTTGCCACACGGCCAATTCTTTTAATACCCCCAAAAATGACCAATGACGTTATAAAAGCCATGATGAGCCCTTGGATAAGATTCCCTGTTTGCTCCGATTCCACAAACCATCCATTGGGAATAAAAATCTGATTTCGGATAATATCCGCCAATTGATTTGATTGAAAAATAACGGTACAGCCAAATAACCCAGCCACACTGAATAATATGGCTAATGGTTTGAATTTTTTTCCTAAACCATTTTCAATATAGTACATGGGACCACCCTGAATATTGCCCTGGTCATCTTTCCCCCGAAACAATATAGACAATGTGCAGGAGAAAAATTTGGTGGACATCCCTACAATCGCACTCAACCACATCCAGAAGAGTGCTCCGGGACCGCCCATCTGAATCGCAATGGCCACACCGCTGATATTCCCCAAACCTACTGTACTGGCCAGGGCACTGGATAACGCTTGAAAATGGGTAATTTCACCGGGATCATTTGGATCGTTATATCGTCCAAATAGAATATCTAACCCATGACGAAAATACTTAAATGGAATAAATCGGCTGTAAATGGTAAAATATATACCACCACCCAAAAGAAGGGTCAGCAATGGCGGCCCCCACATAAATCCTGCAAATGCACCGATGTATTCATTTAATAATCCCATATTGTTCCTCATTGATTATAAAAAGATTCGGATTATACCGAAATTCGCAGTTTAATTACCACCGTTAAATCCATGAAAAAGTTAGATTTATATCTCATCCGCCAATTTTTAGTAACATTGTCTATGACATTGATGGGATTTCTATGCGTCATCCTGATTGTTGATCTCATCGAAAACCTGGACCGGTTTATTGATAATTCCATTCCGTTTAAAATTACTTTAAAATATTATTTTTATGCGATCCCATGGTTCATCAATATCGGGTTACCTATGTCAATGATGATATCAACTGTTTTTAGTATTGGCCTTTTAGCCAAACGCAATGAACTCACAGCAATGAAGGCAACGGGAATCAGTCTATACCGCATTGCGGTTCCCATCACAACCATCGGCCTCATTGTCAGTTTTATATCGTTTGAACTGGATAATACATGGGTCAGTAAAGGAAATGAAGTTCGATATAATATCGAACGAGAGTATATGAAACGACGATCTAGGGTAAAATACCAAAAGGATCTTCGGAATGTATTCCTTCAAAAAAATGAAAAAACGCATATATCCATCGGAAGGTATAAAGTGGAGACTACTGTAGGCAGGAGCATTACAGCCATTTCGTTGGAAAATGGTACCGTTTCAAAACGGTTAGACGCACATGGAATCACATGGGATGATTCCTTAACATTATGGCGCGTCACCGATTATTCAATTCGAGAATTTAATGTCGCAGGTGAAGTTGAAAATACATTCATATATCCGGGGGACACATTGATTAACCTTGAGTTTACACCCCAAGATATCACACAACAGTCCAAAACACCGGATGAAATGAGTTTTGCAGATCTGACAATACGCATTGATCAATTAAAAGAAAATGGTGTGGATACGACGAAATGGGAAGTGGATCGCCTGTTTAAGATTTCTTTTGCATTTACCAATCTGATTGTAGTTTTATTCGGACTGCCACTAGTGGTAATGAAATCAAAAGGCGGACTATCCTTTGGCGCCGGCATGGGGATTTTTGTGATCTTTGTGTATTATGCCTTTATCAAATTCGGCATGTCCATGGGATATAAAGGCATCATGTCACCCATGGTAGCAGCGTGGATGGGAAATGTTATTTTTTCGGTTGGGGGCGGATTACTTTTGATTTTTTCCCGGAAGTGATTTTTCAGACCCTTTCTTCCTTTTCTCAGGGTCGGGTATATAGGGACGTTTATTTTTTATAATATATATCACCTGGGTCAAACACTGTGGAGCAGTCCCGGGTATCACCGGTTTGCCGGTGAAAGCATTCCTCGAAGGTAATTTCGCCGCCTGTATACTTCACATTGCTCATAAGGTGTTGATTCAGCCAAAACCATTTCCAATTGCCTTCCCGTTTATCTGTCACATAATTCCCCTGCCAGGCTACTTGCTCAGGCCGCCAGTAATCAATCCACAAACCGTCCTTTAGGCCTTCTTTATAAGCGCTGGTTCCCCGTATAGTGCCGTCCGAAAAGTAGCGAACCCAATCGCCATGTTTTACACCATTTTCATAAAATGGTTCTTCTTTAACCTGGCCATTCGGATAATATTCAAATTCAAAGGTATCGAAGAGTTCTCCTTCCCGCCATTCTTCAAAGCGCCGCTCGCCGAACTCATTCCAGTATGTCCACAATAGATCTTTTTTCCCTTCTTTATAGAGACCTTTAACTTGTGGTTTTTCATTTACATACCATTCCAAATAGTCGCCGTTCTTCTGGTCATTTGTATAATGGGTCTCAGATTGTTTCACATAAGTTGAATCCCAATATACGGTCCAGACCTTATCTTTAAGGCCATCTGCAAAGTAAAATGTTTTCCAGGTAACGCCATTTTCAAAAAAGGCCTCCCATTTGCCATCGTAAAGTCCGCGGTCATTAAATCCTGGTTCTTCCTTGATCTGAAGATTATCATAATATTCAAAATCATAGTCCGTGACCAAGGTGTCAAGATTATAAAAGTTATAGTTTTCCCTCCGGCCGTCCTGATGATAAGATAGCCAGATATTCTCCTTTTTGTTTTCACTGTAACGATAGGTTTTTTTGGTTTTTCCGTCTTCGTAAAAAGATTTCCATTTGCCATCGTAAAGTCCGCGGTCATTAAATCCTG
>Ga0208335_1000019_pt1 | contig 73539 bp, 71 predicted proteins | sample DeeseametaMP0759_FD_184202 | JGI IMG/M metagenome (GOLD analysis project Ga0208335, IMG submission 184202) | Marine microbial communities from the Deep Atlantic Ocean - MP0759 (SPAdes) | ecosystem: Environmental > Aquatic > Marine > Oceanic | place: West of Cape Town, South Africa, South...
GAACGGCGGTAGGAGCCGCCCCGAGTCGATGGCGGCGAGCGGCAACAGGACCAGCGCACCGATGGCCATGGAGGTGGCCTGCAGGGTGAAGGTGTCGACCCTGTGCCTCACGTCCTTCACGAACACGAAGTAGGCGGCGAAGAGGACCATCGAGATGGCCGCCAGGAGGTCACCCCTGAGGTGGCCGCCCGGGCCGCCTCCGGCACCGAACATCACCAGGGCGACCCCACCGATGGCGACGAGCGCGATGCCAACCAGCCACCCGGTCACCCGCTCCCGGTAGCGGCGGGAGGCCACGGCCATGAGGAGGATGGGCTGGAGCGCTTCGATGGTCGTGGCGTTGGCCAACGACGTGTTGTGGAGGGCCACGAAGAACAGGGCCATATTGAGGGCGATGGTGACCGCCGGCAACGCCACCAGCCGGACCGTGGCCCAGGTGATGCGCCGGCCGCTGGCGTAGAGGAACGTCCCGTACACGAGCGCTCCCAGGGACAACCGCCAGAAGCCGATCTGGAGTCCCGGCAGGTCGAATCCGGCGACGATGACGTTGCCTGCCGACCAGCAGCAGATCGCCACGGTGGCCGACGCCCGACCCAGGCCGGCCCTGTCGTCCGCGGCCCTGGACAGGCCCGTCGTCCGCGGCACCCTAGGCCTCCGCCCGCTCACCGGTTGCGAATAACGCAGCACATGGTCGGCGGAGTCACGGGCCGGTGGACAGGCTGATCGGCGGCCTCGATCCATCCGAAGCCTGATCGACAGCCAAGTTGACAGCCATCAGATCCGCAACGTCGAGGTCTACGGTGGCGTTGGCTGCCCTAGTTCTTGGCGGCTTCGTAGTAGGGGTTCTGACCGGAGGCGTGGTCAGTGACGTCGATGACCGCGGTGATCTCGGGGATCGCTTCTTTGATGGCGCGCTCAATGCCCTGGCTTAGCGTCACCGAGGCCATGCCGCAGCCCTGGCAGCCTCCGCCCAGTCGCAGGTAGGCGGTTCCACCCTCTACCGCTACAAGCTCTGCTACGCCGCCGTGTGCCGCGATGGAGGGGTTGATCTGCTGGTCGAGCACCTGCACCACCCGCTGTTCCACCGGGCCACTGAGGTCGGGGGGTGGGCCGTCGGTAGCGATTCGGGGGCTTGGCCGGTTGGGGTTGTCCAGTATCAGGCCTGGCTTGAGAAGGTCGCGGGACTCATCGAGAGTGGCGCCTGTGACGTTTTCCACTGACTCAGCAGGGATGACCACGGTGAGCAGGCCGTGGGCCTCGCGGTGATCGGCGGGAGAAATGTCCTGTGGCCCGATCATGGCCAGTTCGTAGTTGAACTGGCCATTGCGTACCCCGGCGATGCGTATTTCGAGAGCGAGCTCGTCGCCGTCGGGTTCGTCGGAGATGAGGCCGAGGATCCTGGCCAGCGCAGTGTCGGTGATCGAAAGCACCGGGTCAGCCATGGCTATCTCCTCCGTGGCGACTGGTTCGGCCATGACAAACTCCTCCTGGGCGACTGGCTACGGCTATTTTACCGCAGATCGGCACCGGGCATCTATGTAGCATTGTCGCGTCGTGACGCGTGTGCTAATCGTCTTGCCCAGTTCGTCGTATCGAGTCGCCGACTTTGTGGCCGCGGCAAAGATGTTGCGCGTTGAAACGGTGATCGCCACTAATGCCGCACAGGCAATGGCGGGTGACATGGCGTACCCACTGGTCCGCATCGACCCCCGGGACCCAGAATGGTCGGCGGGTCGCATCGTCGAGTTCGCACAGCGGTTTCCCCTTGATGCCGTGGTCGCGGCTGATGAGGAAGGCGTGGTGATGGCGGCTGTGGCGGCACGTCAGCTGGGGCTACCGCACAACCCGCCCGAGGCGGTACGAGTAACCCGCGACAAGGCGGCAATGCGGCAAGTCTTCGCCGATGCAGCCCTACCCCAGCCCCTTTTTCGCGTCATCGGTGCCGACGACGATCCGGTTGCGGCGTGCTCCGAAGTCGGCTTTCCGTGTGTGGTCAAGCCCGTATCTCTCAGCGCCAGCCGGGGAGTTATCAGAGTCGACGGCATCGACGAGGTTGCTGACACTGTGGCCCGGATTCGGACCATCACGGCCGAGGCGGGCCGTGACCCGAGCGAGCCCATCCTGGCCGAATCGTTCGTACCCGGCACCGAGGTAGCGCTCGAAGGTCTCCTTGTCGACGGGCACCTGGAAGTGCTCGCCCTGTTTGACAAGCCCGACCCGATGAACGGTCCGTATTTCGAGGAGACGATTCTCGTGACCCCGTCACGGCTTGCTCATCATGTGCAAGATGAGATCGCCGCCATTAGCAGAGCAGCCGCCGATGCCCTCGGGCTCGTACAGGGGCCAATACATGCTGAGGCCCGGGTAGACGGCAGTCGGGTGTGGCTGCTGGAGGTTGCGGCTCGGTCCATCGGTGGCCTGTGCGGCCGCACACTGCGTTTCGGGCTGTTGGGCACGTCGCTAGAAACAATGCTGCTGCGAAGCGCCTTGGGATACCGCGGCGTGCTCGCCAAGCGCCAATCGCCGGCGTCGGGAGTAATGATGCTGCCCATCGCCCGAGCCGGCACCCTTTTCGCTGTTAGCGGACAGGAGCAGGCGAAAGCAGTGCCGGGCATCGTCGATGTGGAGTTGTCCATCCCCATAGGCAGCCGAGTACGTCCCCCGCCAGAAGGAAACCGGTACTTGGGTTTCCTGTTCGCTAGCGGCAACACAACCCGAGCCGTGGAGAAGGCGCTGCGTCAAGCCCACGCCGAGCTGACCATCGACATTCGCTGAACCCTGGTTGACGGCATCTCGGTCGCACCGCTGCCCGTCAATGTCGAAGCCGCATTGCTTCGCATGACGCTTGGTGTCACCCATTGCGGCTCCGTGGCCCCGGTGAGTTGAAGATGCGGGTTGGCCGGTTCGTCTCCGACGGTGGGAAGTGAGCAGATCAACGAAAGAAGCTCCGCTTGGACCACGGCAAGTTGGGCCTGGACCTGTTCGGCAAAGAGGCTGGTTCGCTTGCTGGCCGCGTCGGCCATCCCGTATCTCAGCTTGGCCCACTCGGCTTCCTGAGCCACCTCGTTGAGATCGGTATCGGACGGCTGCCTGGGAGGTACCGGCTTCCGGGAGTGCCCCCCTTCGGCGGTTGTTTCGCGTCTGCGTGAAAGACTCGGTGCATGGTTGGTCAGGGAGGGTTCTGCACAGGGTGCGGCACCGCTGTGTGGTCGTGAAAGCGATTCGCGCTCGTAGAGAACCCCCACCGTTTCGCATAGTCGAAGTGGCTCGGATTGAGCCACGTAACCCCCATATGGTTCGGATCACTCTCGCCGGGCCGATGCTCCAAGGGCTCGACCCCGGGCTACCGGCCGCCAGCGTGCGAGTCCTGCTTCCCGGTGATCCAACCGAGGTCGTTCTGCCCACATGGGCTGGGAATGAGTTCCTGTTTGCGGACGGCAGCCGGCCGACCATCCGCACACTCACCCCGCTCTGGTTCAAGCCCGGTCCGCTAGAACTCGACGTCGAGGTTGTCCGACACGGAAACGGGATTCTTTCCGCGTGGACAGATACGGCCAAGTCAGGGGATCGTGTTGCCGTCTCTGGCACAGGGCGCGGATACGAAATTGATCCGGCAGTTCGCTCGTTCCTGCTCGCAGGCGACGAGTCGGCACTTCCTGCCATCTGCATGCTTCTTCGAACGCTGCCTCCGGAGGCCGAGGTGCAGGTACTCATTGAGGTGCGGCATCCCGACGCACGCCTCGAGTTGCCCGCTCATCCAGGTGCGACCATTCAGTGGTATCAGCTTGCGGCTGGCTCAACCCCTGGCGATTCTCTCGTCGCCGCTGTTACCGACGCACAGATAGCTCCTGACGCGCGAGTATGGGCTGCCGGCGAGGCTGCTGCCGTCCAGCGCATTCGCCATCATCTCTTCAACGAGCGAGGTCTTTCCCGTTCCCACGCTGTTGTCCGGGGCTACTGGAAGCATGGCCGTGGCAGCGTTTCTGAAACCGACTGAGGCCGTCGGTTTGGGACCCGGGTTCTACTTCCATTGTTGGTCGTCACACTGGAGCAGATCTAGGCAGAGCATCCGCAACCCCATAGCGAGACCCATCCCCTCGGCGCGCTCCATCGGGCCGGCAGCGACTACGGCGCTGTTGACCACTACTACCTGTCCTTCGGCGTTGATGAGTGGCCCGCCGGAGTTGCCAGGGTCGATTGCAGCGTCGTGGACGATGTCGGAACCGTCAAGGTTTGAGACGTGGCCCATGCTGACTGAACCCTCCATGCGGAGGGGTTACCGACAGCCATCACCCAGTGACCGATCTTGGGCCAGCCAGCCCTAGCTCGCATCCTCCAGCGACTGCCTGAGGTATGCCGGGGCCGGTGAGTCGTCGATGACCAGGTGGAGAATCGCCCCAACGACGCCGAGGGCGACCTGCACCCACCACCATGCCTCGTAGGAGCCTGTGGCGTCGCGCACCCAGCCACCGCCGGCGATGCCCACGAACGCCCCGACCTGGTGGCTCAGGAAGGCGATCCCGAACAGGGTGCCTGCGTGCGCCACCCCGAACTGGGCCATGACGACGCCGGAGGTGAGCGGCACGGTCGACAACCAGAGCAGGCCCATGACGGCGCCGAAGGCCAGGGACACCGGGGCGCCGACCGGCAGGAGGATGAACGCGGCGATGACCACGGCCCGCAGTCCGTAGATGAGGGACAGGAGACGTGTCCGGCTGTGGGTGGCGCCCAGGGCGCCGGCCCCCAGGGACCCGACCACGTTGAACAGCCCGATGAGTGCCAGGGCCATGGCCCCGACAGCTGCGGTCTGCCCGACGTCGTCGAGGTACTTGGGTAGGTGGATGCCTATGAACGACACGTGGAAGCCGCAGACAAAGAACCCGACCACCAGTAGCACGTAGCTGCGGTGACCAGCGGCCCGACGCAGCGCCACCGTCAGTGGCTCGCCATCGGAGGACCCATCACCGCTCGACTCCACCCGCATCGGCATGCAGAGCACCGCCATCGCGGCGACGACCACCGCACCCAGCAGGAGGGCGCTCCGCCAACCGGCGGCGCCGATGGCCACGCTGGCCAGCGGGACGAACAGGAACTGGCCGACCGAACCGGCGGCCGTGGCGATCCCGAGGGCCATCGAGCGACGTTCCTCGGGCGCCAGGCGCCCGATTGCCGCCAGTACCACCGTGAACGACGCCCCTGCCATGCCCACGCCACTCAGGAACCCCGAGAGGTGCAGTCCGGCTGCGCCGCCCGATCCGGCCATCACCACCATGCCCAGCATGTAGAAGACCGTGCCGCCGAACAGCACCCGGCGTGTCCCGTGACGGTCGGCCAAGGCTCCGGCCACCGGTTGTCCGATGCCCCAGACGAGGTTCTGGATGGCCATGGCCAGGGCGAACGTGCCCGTACCCATGGCGAGGTCATCGGTGATCGGAGCGAGGAACACGCCCATCGACGCCCGGATTCCCATGGCGATCGCCGTGATGGCGCTTCCGGCTACCAGGACGACCAGGAAGGTTGAATCTCGACGTTGGGTGGAGCCCGGCATCCGGGCAACCGTACGCTCGCCCCATGCGGATCGCCGTGACCAGGGGAGTCAGCCCGGCGATCGGGCACTGCGAGCTGACCCACCTGGAACGCGAACCGATCGACGTCGAGGTCACCAGGGCCCAGCACGGCACATACGAGCGGGTGCTCCGGGACCTCGGGTGTCAGGTCGAACACCTGGCCGAGGAACCGGACCTTCCCGACTCGGTCTTCGTCGAGGACATCGCCGTCGTGCTCGACGAGGTGGCGATCATCACGAGGCCGGGAGCCGAGTCCAGACGCGGCGAGCGGTCATCGATCCAGAGGGCCCTCGAGCCGCACCGTCGGCTGGAGCACATCAGGGCGCCCGGGATCCTCGACGGAGGCGACGTCCTGGTCGTCCAGAAGGACATCTACGTCGGACTATCCACCCGCAGCGACGACGAGGCCGTCCGCCAACTGAAGCTGATCGTCGCCGACCTCGGCTACACCGTTACCGGGGTCGAGGTCCGTGGCTGCCTCCACCTCAAGTCGGCGGTCACCGCCGTCTCTGAAGACACCCTGCTCATCAACCCCGACTGGATCGACGCGGCCGACCTACCCGGGCATGCTTTCATCCAGGTCGACCCGACGGAGCGCAGCGCCGCAAACGTGGTCTGGGTGGGTGACACGGTCCTGTTCGCAGCCGACTTCCCACGCACCGGTGAGCGACTCTCGGATGCGGGATTCCGGACCCTCCCGGTGGACGCCTCGGAGCTGGCCAAGGCAGAGGGCGCGCTCACGTGCTGCAGCCTCATCTTCGAGGCACCGGATCGGAACGCCTAGAAGCGTCGACCGTCGGTCGGGACTTCTCTCGTGCCCGGCATCATCACGGCGATTTGCCACCCGGTCCACTTGATGCTCCGATGATCGGAAGGTGACCCCAGACGGGTCGTACCCGAGCGAGAGGAATCTCCCCATGTCCCAGACCATCCATGTCGTGTTCCCGTGCAGGGAAGGCGAAGGCGCAGGCCTCGTCGCGGTGCTCAAGCAGGCTCTCGTCGACACCCGGGCATTCGAAGGCTGTGAGTCCGTCGAGGTATACACCGATGGCGACGCCCCCGACCAGGTCGTCCTCTGGGAGAAGTTCGCCACACGGGCGAACCATGAGGCGTACATGGCCTGGCGGGTCGAGACCGGCCTGCTAGGCATGCTCGCCCCGATCCTGGCCGGCGACCTCCAGATCACGTACCTCACGGACCATCCGGACGTCTGAACTGTCCCCAGGCGACCGTCGACCGGGGACATCGGCCTCCGCCCGCAATCCTCGTCGGGTGGATCGTCGGTGCCGTGAACGGTGGCGGCAGCGGACCCTGCGATCTCTGGCACGATGTGGGAGTGGTCCAGCCCGTGCCCGATAAGACGCTTCGCTCCAGGCAGGCTCGCGAAGGGCCACCCGGGAAGGTGACCGAAACGTCCGGTCCCGGTGGCCGGTGGTCACCTCGCCACCGCATCCTGCTTGGCGCTCTTGTGGCCTCGTCGACTGCCCTGACACTGGCAGTCAGACGCGGCGGACCTCTTCCCGGAGAGGTGGCCACCGCGCGCTGGATGCACGGGAACACACCGGTTGCAGTCGACCGGTTCGCCGACCTCATCGACCCGGCCCTCACCGACATGGCCGCACCCGTGGTGTTCGTCGCCATCGCCCTGCTGGTGTGGTGGCGCTGGGGTCGATATCCGGCGGTGCTGCTGGGCCTGGCTGGAGCGTGCACCGGCCTGACGCGGTTGGGCGATCTCGTCAATCGTCCACGACCCACTTCGACCGTGGAGTGGACCGGGTACTCCTTCGGCAACGGTGGCTACCCGAGCGGCCACGTGGTCTTCAGCGTGCTCGTCCTGGGCACAGTCGCCGTGCTGGCGCGTCGCCATGCCACCCCGCGGATCGCGATGTGGATCGTGGGATCGATGCAACTCCTGATAGCGGTGACCTCGTGGACGCGGGTTAGCCGCCTGGAGCACTGGCCCCTCGACGTCATGGGAGGGGGCCTGATGGCGGCAGCCGGGCTACTGGGCATCATCTGGCTCCACCCGCGCCTCGCCGCCATGGTGGCACGTCGACCTCTGCTCGGTCGCCTATTGCTGCCCCCCGCAGGACCTCCGACATCATCCACGAACCGTAGGCCTGAAGAGGACTAGGCCAGCATCGCCGCCATGCGGTCGCGGACAGCCTCGATCGCCTTGAACGGTCGGATCATCACCTTGAACTCGGTGATCAGGCCGTCGTCGTCGCAGGTGATGATGTCAACGCCGTTCACCTGGATGCCACCCATCGTGGTCTCGAACTCGAGGACGGCGTGGTTGCCGTCCAGCACCTTCTTGGTGTAGTGGAATCCGCCGCCGGATGTTCCGGATGGCCCTGACCCCTCAGCCTCCGGGTCACCGGGGAACACCTGCGAGGCGGCGGTCAGGTACATGAGGGTCAGGTCCCTCCCCTGTTGGGGGGAGAAGATCACGGGCGACCAGAAGACCACGTCAGGATGCAGGAGGTCCTCAAGGGGGCCGGACTCCCCGCCAGCCAGGTGCTCCAGCCAGGCGGCCATCGTCTGGTGGATGGGAGACGGATCTGTGGGGGTCATGCCGGCAGTCTCCCCCCGTCCCGGATCGAAAAGGACATCGGGTCCGCTCCGGTCGGGTCGTGATCGGACCGAGAGGGCTAGTTTCCCATACTGCACATGCCGCCGAAAACGCCGGGGTACCCCTGATGACCGCAACCGCCGACACGACCACGATCCTCGCCGAGGATGTCACAACGCCGGCGACCATCTGGGATGGCGACCGGCCGATAGTCGACCCGTCACACCTGGGTTCGATCCTGGGATGGGAGCTCAAGCCCGAGGGACTCTGTCGGGAGGACGTCTGCGTTCCCGTTCCCGACCGGTCGAGCCTGGACCACCCGGACGGCGTTGACCTGTCCGCTGTGGCCGAAGCCCTGGGTCGCCCCGTGCTCGTCGACGCTGACGCCCACCTGGTCGCCATCGGGGCGGCGACAGCCCATCGGCAGCAGGCCATGGTCGATCGTCGGGCACCGGACGCCACCGTCTTCGACCTGCAGGGCAACAGGCGACGGCTCTCGGAGTGGTCGGGAACCAGGCGCCTGCTCGTCGCCTTCTCCACGTGGTGAGGATGCGCCTTCGACCTGCCCGGGTGGCAGGCACTGCACGACGAGTTGGCGGACGCCGACTTCACCGTCATAGCCGTGGCGCTGGACGAGAACCTGGCGGCCGTGGCTCCCTTCGCCGAGGACATCACGTACCCGGTCCTCGTCGACACGGAACACCAGATGAGCGAGCTCTACGCCATCACCAACGTGCCCACCGTGGTCTGGATAGACGAGAACGACCGGATCGTCAGGCCGAACGCCATGGAGCCCGGTAGCGACATGTTCACCGAGTTCACCGGCATCAAGTGCGAGGGCCACATGGAACAGGTCCGGGCCTGGATCCGGAGCGGGGTGCTGCCCGACGACGCCGGCCATGAGGTGCAGGCACTGGAGGCCGACGAGGTGACCGCCCACCTCCACTTCCGACTGGCCACCCATGCCCGGCGGGGCGGGCTGGATGACGCCGCCGAACGACACTTCGCCAAGGCCGCGGAGTTGGCCCCCAATGACTTCACCATCGTGCGAGGGGCGATGCCGCTCACCGGGGTGGACCCCTTCGGCACCGCCTTCTTCGAGTTGTACGGGAGGTTCCAGGAGGCAGGGTCGCCCTACCACGGCATTCCCCGGACGCGGACCTAGCCCGCAGGCAGAACACGGGAGAGATGAGGATGTCCCAGCACGACGGCCATCACCACGCCTCCTCAGGACGCATCCTCCGAGTGGCCCTGGCGGCCAACGGCGTCCTGCTGGTCGTCCAGGTCGTCGGCGCCGTGGCCTTCTCGTCGTTGGCCCTGCTGGCCGATGCCGGACACCAGGGCTCCGACGTGGCAGCCCTCCTCATCGCGGTGGTGGCCCAGGCCATCGCCGGCCGGGCTCCCAGCGACAACTACACCTTCGGCCTCAGACGGGCCGAGGTGATGGGAGCACTGCTCAACGCCGTGATGCTCCTGGCCGTTGCCGTCTGGGTGGTCGTAGAGGCCAGCCGACGGATCGGCGACCCGCCCGACGTGTCGGGATGGGGCGTGCTGCTCCTCGGGATGGCGGGCCTGCTGGTCAACGGTGGCTGCGCATGGCTGCTGCACCGGAGCGCCGATCGGAGCCTCAACGTCCGCGGTGCCGCCCTGCACCTGACCGGCGATGCCGCCGGCTCGGTGGGCGTCGTCGTGGCCGGTCTGGCAGTGGTGCTCTGGAGCGCCGACTGGGTCGACTCTGCGGTCTCCTACCTGATCGCCGGCCTGCTCCTCTGGACGGGTACGGGCCTGGTCCGACGGACCACACGGGTACTCCTGGAGGGCACGCCACCCGGCATGGACATCAGCGAGCTGTCGGCGCTCATCACGGCGGACGAGCGCGTCAACGGCGTCCACCACCTGCACGTCTGGTCCGTCGACTCGACGACCGTGGCACTCAGCGCACACGTGGAGGTGGCCGCCGACAGCCTCCACGACGCCCAGTTGGTGGCGACCCACCTGGAACGCCAGCTGGCCCTACGAGGGGTTGACCACGCCACCCTGGCCCTCGAATGCCACCCGTGCGACAGCGACCACGAGCACGACTGACCCCCGACGGCCGCACAGGTTCCCTGCAAAGGGGTAGCCGGTACCCTCAGCCACATGGGACGCATCTCCAACACCATCGCCCTGGCCAAGGTCTCCTGGAAGGTCCTGCGAAAGGACAGGGAGCTCCTGCTCCTCCCGGTCCTCTCGTTCCTCGCATCGATCGTGGTCCTGGCCCTTCTCTGGCTGCCCACCCTCAGCGCCATCGACACCTCCGGCCTTGCCGACGAGAGCGGGGACCCGGGAGCCGTCCTGATCGTCGTCGGCGTCATCTCCGCCATGGCGATGAGCATCATCAGCGTGTTCTTCAACGGCGCCCTTGTGGCAGGCGCCCACGAGCGCCTGTCCGGTGGCGATCCGACCGTCCGATCGGCGCTGGGGCGTGCCCTCTCACGACTCTCCGGGCTACTTCCCTGGGCGATCATCACAGGCACCGTCGGCCTCATCCTCCAGGCCGCACGGGAACGCGCCGGATGGATGGGTCGATTCGTCGTGAACATGGTCGGCATGGCGTGGCAGACGGCCACCTTCCTGGTGGTCCCCGCCATCGTCATCGACGACCACGGAGCGGTCAGCGGCCTGAAGGCCTCGGCTGCACTCCTGAAGCGGACGTGGGGCGAGAACATCGCAGCACGGGTCGGCTTCGGCCTACTCGGCATCGTCGCCATCATCCCCGCCGTGATCGTGTTGTTTGCAACCGGAGCCCTGGGTGGCGCCGCCCTCGTGGTGGGCATCCTCCTGGCCGTCCCGTACCTGGCCCTCGTCGTGGTCGTGCTGACCGCCCTGAATGCCGTATTCCAGACGGCCCTCTACCTCTACGCCACGACAGGATCGGTTCCGGCCGGATTCGACGACTCGAACCTGCAGGCCAGCTTCAGCACCCGCTGACCTCACGCGAGACGACCCCCGCCGAAGCGGGGGCCGATCGCACGGTGGGAAACCGTGTGCGGTGGCGGCTCCTCAGCCGATCACCGGTACCCACAGGCTAGGGACGTCACAGCGGCCGGCGGCGCACGCAGAACCCGCGTCCTAGGATCCGCGGTCCGTGACGACCACCCCCACCACCGAGGTGCTCTCCGCCGACCAGCTGGACCGCTACCACGCCAACGGCTACCTGCTCATGGAGGACGCCGTGCCGTCGGACGTCCTGGGGCGCCTGCGCGAAACCTTCGCTGTCTGGACCGAGGAGAGCCGGGCCCATGACGCTCCCTACGGCGAGACGATCGACGGTCGGCCCCGCTTCGACGTGGAGCCCGGGCACTCCGCAGAGCGTCCCGGCCTCCGCCGCGTGGCCTCTCCCACCGAGGTGGCCGACGACTACCTCTCCTTCATGCGCGACAACGTCGCCCTGGATGCCACGACACAGTTCTTCGGACCGAACCTGCGATTCCGGGAATCGAAGGTCAACGCCAAGCTGCCCGGCACGGCCACCCACCTGAAGTACCACCAGGACCTGCCGTTCGGGCCGCTCACCAATCAGGACCTGATCACCGTCCTGTTCCTCCTAGACGAGGTGACCAACGACAACGGTCCTCTCGAGGTGGTGCCGGGCAGCCACCACGGCCCCCTCTACGACCACTGGCACGACGGGGTCTTCACCGGCGCTGTAAGCGAGGAGGTGGCCGGGTGGGCTGCGGCCCGCTCCGTCACCTGCCTCGGACCAGCCGGATCCGCATACCTCCTGGACGCCCGCCTCCTCCACGGCTCAGGGCCGAACCTCTCTACGGGACCACGCACCCTCTTCATCGTCCAGTACCACGCCGAGGACGCCTACCCGCTGGCCCCCAACCACCTGCCCAGCATCCACGACGGCGAGGTGGTGCGGGGCTCCGACACCAACCGGGTCCGGTGCACCGACTGGGAGGTGGACCTACCCCTGAAGCCCACGATGGCCTCCTTCTTCGCCCAACAGGCCGACCCGGTGCCGGATACCGGGTAGCGCCACCCGGTCTCAGCGGGGTCGTTCGCCGTAGTCACCCCATGGGGCATCGCGTTCCCGGATCACCTCGCGGAAGCCCTTCTCGGAGAACGACTCGGCCCACCTGTAGGCCTCTTCGGTATGGCGGGTGACGCCGTCGAAGAACGTGCCCAGCATCTGGGAGGTTCGCAGGCCCATGTTCTCGTATGCCTGGTTCACGAGCATCTTGTTCAACGCCAACTGGTTCGCCGGAATGTGGCGGAACCGACGGGCCTCCTCCTCCACGAGCCCGGAAAGTTCCTCCGGCTCGCAGACCTGGCTGACCAGCCCGATCCGATGCGCGGTCTCGGCATCGATGGCCCGGCCGGTCAGGAGGAACTGCTTGGCGTGCTCCAGGCCCAGTCGGTACACCCAGAGCATCGTCGTCGGGGTCCCGAAGATCCGGCTGGGGGCGTAGCCGATGTGGGCGTCGCTGGCCATGTAGAGCAGGTCCGCGCACAGGATCAGGTCGGTCGCCCCTCCGATGGCCCAGCCCCTGATCTCGCCCAGGACCGGCTTCGGACACTCCCAGATCTTCATGAACCGCCGGACGTTGTTGCCCATGAACTGGTAGTCCCGAACCGGGTCCCATGCACCCTCGCGGGGCTTCGGGCCCCGTGCCCCGTACGGGGTGTACCAGCCCGGCTCGTCTCCACCCGTGGTCCCCACGACGTCGTCGGATGCCGCTCCCGCCGTCAGGTCGTAGCCGGCCGTGAGGGTGTCACCCGCTCCGCGCAGGACCACGGCCACCACGTCGGCGGACTTCGTAGCTGCGTCTATCCCGTCGGCGATCCCCTGTATCACAGCGTCGGTGAGGGTGTTCTTCTTCTCAGGGCGGTTGATGGTGATGATCGCGATGTCGTCGCGTTCCTCGTACAGCACGGGGTCGGTCATGGACACGAGCCTCCCATGTCGGCCTCAGCCCGCCACCACACCGGCCACCCCGGTCAGGACCAGGCCGAGGCCGAGTACCTGGACGGGTCGCACGCTGTCGCCGAAGACGAATCGGCCGATGGCGACGCTGATGGCAGGGAACATCGCACCTGTCACGGCGGCCGGGAGGACGTCGGCCTGGATGCCCAGCAGGTAGAGAACCGAGGCGATGCCACCGAAGACCCCGGACCACAGCGCCATCCACCTCACCGCACCCCGGGGCATCACCGGGGAACGCACGACCATGGCCGCTACGACCGTGAGCAGGCAGGCGACCACCCGCTGGGCCACGGCAGGCCAGGAGCCACTGTCCGACGAGGTGCCGATCAGCGCCGCCAGACCCACCCCGTAGCCGAGGCCCGAGATGGCGCCCCATAGGAGACCTGCCCGCATGCCGGATCCAACGCTGCCGCCGGTGGTGACGAACAGCAGGCCGACGAGGGCCACACCCACTCCCAGGGCGGCCAGCAGGGTCATCTCCGCTCCTCCGGCGACGGCGACCCCGAACGGGATTACGACGGTCATGGTCGCCACCATCGGAGCGATCACCGTCGCCGAACTCCGCATCAGCCCGCCGAGGTAGGCCACCATGCCGACGCCGAACCCGACTCCCGATACCGCTCCCCGACCCAGGTCGGGCCAGGTGGGCTGGCTGGGCAGCCACAGGAGCATCCCGAAGGCGGCCAGGGCGGCCACGCCCTGCGAGACGACGGAGACGGCCAGCACCCCGGTGGCCCTGGCGCCCCGGCGTCCGAACATCTCCGACATGCCCACCGACAAGGAGCTGAGCGCTCCGAACAGGGCACCCATCAGGAGTACTGGACCATCCCGGACATCGCCGGAACACTAGGTGCGGGGACCCCCCGGACCTAGTGTTCCGCCTCAACGCTGCGACCGCCTACGGCAGCCGAATTGACGATGGGAGACCTCATGGACGCGGTCACGCTGCTGGACGGTGGCATGGGTCAGGAGCTGATCAATCGCGGGGCTCCGCGCTCCGAGAAACTCTGGTCGGCATGGGCGCTGCTGGAGGATCCCGGACTCGTGGCCGCTGTCCACGCCGACTACGTGGCCGCCGGTGCAGATGTCCTGACCACCAACAGCTACTCCACATTCAACGACCGGTTGGGTCCCCTCGGCCTCTCCGGCCGTGCCGAGGATCTCACCCGGCTCTCCGGCAGCCTCGCCAGGGCTGCCGCGGATGCCGCCGGAGGTCCGGTCCGTGTGGCGGGCTCGCTTCCTCCCCTACGCCACAGCTACAACCCCGAGCCGGATGGCACCTACGCCGAGCTCCACGACGAGTACCTCCAGATGGTCGGACACCTCGCCGAGCACGTCGACCTCTTCGTCTGCGAGACGATGGGAGCCTGCTTCGAGGCACGGGCAGCGGCCGACGCCGCCCGGACGTCCGGAAAGCCGGTGTGGGTCTCGTTCACCCTGCAGGGAGGCGAAGGAGCGGGCCTCATCGACGGCACCTCCTTCTCCGAGGCATGCGCCGTGGTGGATGCCGACGCCTTCCTCCTGAACTGCTGCCCTCCCGAACGCATAGCCCATGCCCTGCCCCTCCTCCGAGAGGCCACGAACCTCACGATCGGTGCGTACGCCAACGCCTTCCACCAGATGCCGGTCGGCTGGCGGGGCCGGGACGGCAGCCCGCTTCCGGAGGCCCGGACCGACATGGGGGTCGACCCCTATACGAGGGCCGTCATGCAGTGGGTCGACATGGGCGCCGAGGTCGTCGGGGGTTGCTGCGAGATCGGCCCCGGCCACATCGCCCGCATCCGACAGGCCCTGGACGCCTGACACCGGAGCCCCTTCTCGCCGGACCCTCCGTCCAGCCCACCTCAGGACGTGCGAAGGGCGAAGCGAACCCCGCAGATCTCCAGGTCGGCGTCCCGGCGGGCACGCACCTCCACACCCACCAGCCCCTCGCCCCGATCATCCAGGACCGGTAGGAAGCGGACCTCTCCCCCATCCAGGGCAACCACCGTCTCCTCGACCGGACGTCCCAGCACCTCGCCCCAGCGGCCTGCCATCGCAGCCGGGTCGTCGGCCTGGATCTCCACGGCCACGATTCCGCTGACGAGTCCGGTCCGTCGATGCTCCCGCCAGTCGGGACCGGCCCATGGCCAGTCGGTCCAGTCGTCGCTCTCGTCCACCGACAAGATGGCGCCACCGACGTCGCTGGGATGCAGGTGGAGGCCCCGGATTCCGGGCATACGTGCCTCCAGCACCACCCGGACCCCCAACTCGTCGAGTCGGCCACCGAACCCATCCAGGTCGTCGGTCTGCAGGATGACCATGTAGCCGCCATCGCCGCCCCGTCGGACCAGGTGTCGTCCCGCCGCTGTCCCATCCTCCACGGGTGAGACCACCTCGAGCAGGGTGTCACCTACGGGGAACAGGACGTTGCGGAGGCCGAACTGCCCGACGCCGAGGTCATGCACGCATGCTTCGACGGCCAGGCCCTCCACTATCTCGGCCTCCACCCGGTCCAGGTCGCCGGCCACCAGCACCACCTGTCTGAGCCTCATCGCCATCACCCGACGGTAGTCGTCCCAGATGGACGGCGGACCTGGAACTCCCCTGTCACGCCGGCTGCGCCGCCGCCCTGAATACCCGGGTCGATCAGGCGTCGGGATCCTCCAGATGGCGCTGGAGGCCAGCGAGCAGGCCTTCCATGCCCCGGGCATAGGTGCGCCTCACCATGACCGCGTCCATGATCCGACCAACCGGCCCGAAACGGAGCGAGTAGCCGGATGGGACCGCCACCTCCGTGCCGTCGTCCACCTCGTCCAGGTGCACCCGCCGCCCGAGGTCACAGAACCGTCCGGCACCCTCTCCCTGGAACTGTCCGGTGGTGGTCCGCGAGGCGACGACACCGGGGTTCCAGTCAGCGATCGAACCGATGTCCGCCAACACGCTCCACACCTCGTCAATCGGGCGACCAATGCGAATTGATCTCGTGAAGGTCCCCACGTCCATATCCAATCCCACCTGGACCCGAGCGACAAACCCCGGGTGGTTGCGTTGCTACGGTCGACGACGTGGAGACCAGACGCCTCGGCCGCACCGGCCACCATTCCAGCCTCGCCATCCTCGGCGGCGCGGCGTTCGCCATGGACTCACCGGATGAGGCCGGGGCCCTCCTCGACGAGGCCCTGGAAGCCGGCGTCAACCACCTGGACATAGCTCCCGGCTACGGGTCCGCGGAGCGGGCCGTGGGCCCCCACATGCGGGCCATCCGCCAGCGCCTGTTCCTGGCATGCAAGACCGCCGAGACCGAACGGGACTGGGCCCTGCGCCGCCTGGATCGGAGCCTGGAGCGACTCCAGGTGGACGAACTGGACCTCTACCAGGTGCACGGGGTCACATCGCTCGAGGTACTGGACCAACGCAACGAGGCATTCCAGGTCATCCTGGAGGCACGCGACAGGGGCCTCACGAGGTTCGTCGGGGTCACCGGCCACGACCTGGGCGCCCCGGCCGCCCACCTCGAGGCGATCCGGCGCTACGACCTGGACACCGTCATGTTCCCCGTCTACCCGGCGGTGCTGGCTGACGACGACTACCGGGCCGACGTGGACGCCCTGCTGGCCGAGTGCGCCGAGCGGGACGTCGGCGTGATGGCCATCAAGGCGGTCGCATGGCGCGCGTGGGGCGACCGGACCCCGGACGCCCTGAGCTGGTACGAACCACATCGGAGCGACGAAGCCATAGAACGCGGTGTCAGGTTCGCCCTGTCGACGCCAGGCATCCACGCCTTCTGCACCCCCAGCGACCCGGCCACCGCCCGTAGGGCGATCTCATCCGCCTCCCGGTACGAGCCGCTCACCTCGGCGGAGCACGCTGACGCGATCGTGGACGCCGACCGGGAGACGATCTTTCCCCTAGTTGAGAAGGCAGTCTCACCCTGGCGATGAGTCCGGAAGCGCTGACACGGTCGTGTGCAACCCTCTCCGGACCGACCCAGCCGACCTGGAGGCCGGCGAGTCGATGACCTACACCTACACCTACCACGAGATGAAGCTCATCCTGGATGGCGAGGTGACCATCTCCGACGACACCGGCCAGTCGGTCGACGCCAGCCGTGGCGACCTCTTCTACTTCCCGGCTGACAGCACGATCACCTTCACCACCGCCGACTTCGTCCTGGCGTACTTCGTGGGACAACGGGGTGAGGGCGAGGCCTGACCCGACCTGGCATTGCCCGGTCGGGTGACCGGTAATCCACAGGTTGCCGTAGGCTTTCCCGTACCGGGTTGAAGTGACTCGGTTCTTATCTAACGAAAGCGATACAGAAACATGCCTACCGGCACCGTAAAGTTCTTCAACAGCGAAAAGGGCTACGGATTCATCTCCGTAACCGGTGGCGAAGACGTCTTCGTCCACTACTCCAACATCGAAGGCGAGGGCTACCGCAGCCTCGACGAAGGCCAGAACGTCGAGTTCGAGGTCGGCCCCGGCCGAAAGGGTCCCGAGGCCCTGGGCGTCCGCAAGGTCTGAATCGGTCGAGCTGGCCTCGGTCATACCGAGACCCCCAGCCCGGCCCAAGCGAAGAACCCGCCCTCCGGGGCGGGTTCTTCCGCGTTTTCCGTCCGGTTCCCCGCGCCCGAGACAATCCAACACCCCACGGGCCGGGGCGGTCCCTCCCAGGCTGACAGCCCGGGAGTGTGCCAGCGGTCACGTGACGCAGGACCACCGGCATCCACCTGTAGCATTGTGATTGCTCCGGTGAGGTTCCTCGCCGGTGGGTTCGCAGGCGGGCACTGGTTCTTCCGGTCAACGTGAACCACCCAAGTCCGAATCCCGACCTCCGCTCTATCGCAGAGGCGACGCGAACCCTGATCCACCCGCCAACGAGCGGGACTGGAGATTCAATGTCCACCACCTTCGCCCAACTGGGCGTACCCGATTCCATCACCCGCGCGCTCGAAGCCCACGGCATCATCGAGCCCTTCGCCATCCAGGCAGCGACCATCACCGACGCACTGGACGGTAGGGATATCTGCGGTCGGGCACCGACCGGTTCAGGCAAGACCCTGGCCTTCGGCATTCCGCTGGTGGCCACCGTCGAGCGGGCCGAGCCCCGTCGGCCCCGGGCACTCGTGCTGGCCCCCACCAGGGAGCTCGCCGAACAGATCTGTACCGAACTCCGGACCTTCGCCGGAAAGGTACGCATCGGCGTGATCTACGGGGGCGTCGGGTACGGCCCGCAGCTCAAGGCCCTCCGCGAGGGTGTCGACATCCTCGTGGCCTGTCCCGGACGCCTCGAGGACCTCCTCGACCAGGGAGCCCTGAAGCTCGACGCCGTAAGCCAGGTGGTCCTTGACGAGGCCGACCGCATGGCTGACATGGGCTTCATGCCGGCCGTAAGACGACTCCTGGACAAGACCGCCGACCAGCGCCAGACCGTGCTGTTCTCGGCCACCCTGGACGGCGACGTCGCCAAGCTCACCCGGGACCACCAGACGAACCCGGTCCGACACGAGGTCGGTGACGAGACCCCTGACATCACGGCGGCCACGCACCTGTTCTGGACCGTCGACCGCCACGAACGGGTCGAGCTGACAGCAGAGGCGATCGGCGCCGCCTGGCCCGCCATCATCTTCTGCCGCACCCGCCACGGCGCCGACCGCCTCGCCAAGCAGTTGGCCCGAAACGAGATCCGGGCGGCAGCCATCCACGGTGGACGCAGCCAGAGCCAGCGCACCCGTGCCCTGGCCGACTTCATGGGCGGTCGGGTCCACGCACTGGTGGCCACCGACGTGGCGGCCCGCGGAATCCACGTGGACGGCGTCGCCGCCGTGGTCCACTACGACCCGCCCGAGGACCACAAGGCCTATGTGCACCGCTCCGGCCGCACTGCCCGAGCCGGCAAGAACGGCGTGGTCATATCGCTGGTCCAGCCCGAACAGCGCAAGGACATCCGTCGGCTCCAGCGCGACATCGGAATCGACGAGCCCGTCGGCACTCCGGACCTCGACAGGGTCCGCGAGCTCTCGCCCCCGGCAGTCGCTGCTCCCGCACCCTTTGAGCCGTACTCCCCCTCTGAGACCGCACCCGGACAGGGTCGGCGCCATGAGGGTCGTGGGCGCCAGGGTTCCGGGCGTCGAAGTGGCGGCTCTGCAGGCCGCGGACGCGACAACGGATCCGGTGGCAACCGCAACCGGTCCGGCCAGGGCAACGGCCAGGGTCGACCCGGTGGCAACCGCAACCGGTCCGGCCAGGGCCAGGGCAACTCCCAGGGCAACTCACAGGGCAACGGCCAGGGCAACGGCCAGGGCAACGGTCAGGGTCGACCCGGTGGCAACCGCAACCGGCGTCCCAGCCGACAGGGCCGTTCCGCCGCCTGACCCACGGATAGTGGCCTAACCGGCCCCTAACCCGCTGATCACCAGGAGACCTCGGTCGCTGGGCAGATTGTCCCCGACCGGACGACCACCGAGCGAGGCTCCACCAGTGAAGACGAGACTGCTACTGCTCACCGCCATCATCCTGACGCTCTCCGGCTGTGGCAGCGCGTCAGGTGGCGGCGGTGACGGACAGGTCGTGGAGGAACAGGTCAAGGAGACCATTCCGCTCGAAGAGGAGGAGGTGGGCCGTCGCTCCGCCATCCAGGGTGCGTCGGCGGCATTCAACTCCTGCCTCGACGACGCCGGCTACACCTTCCGTGGCTTCGCCGGCGACGAGCAGACGGATGATGCCGTCACCGGTGACCCCGCCTACCAGGCTGCCCTTCAGCGTTGCAACGCAGAAAGTGGCATCGGAGACCTACGGGCCGAGTTCGAGGAGTCACGGGCCTCGCGCACTCCCGACCAGATCCGTGAAGCCAACGAACAGATCCTGAAGGTGGTCGACTGCCTTCGCTCCACGGGCTGGCAGATCGACGACCCCACCCAGGACCAGACAGGTGGGCTCAACCTCCGGGAGGTACTTCAAGGTTCCGGAGTCGACATCCGCGGCAACGAAGAGGCACGGGACTGCTTCAGCGAGATGAGGCTTAACCGCGACTGACGGCCTCTGGTCCGAAACCCCACCCGGACCAACCGTGGTTCACCTCCCGACAGGCCTGCCACGCAGTACCACCGCCGGGCGGCAATAACCTCCCCCCATGGGAATTCCGAGCAGAGGCAGCATCCCCTCTCCGGTCACCCGCCTGCTGGTCTGGGCGTTTGTCGCCCTCGTCGCCATCAGCGTCGGCGGCCAGTTGCTGGGAGGACCCGACGAGGTGGGCCCGCCTCCGCCGACCGCTGTGCCGTCGACCACCGTTGCGACGGTGGCGACCACCCCTCCGCCCTTCTGGATGAACAAGTACGACTGGGGCCTGAAGGACCACGTCGACGCGCTCGCCGCCGATGTCGACTGTGCCGCACTCCACGACAGGTACGTGAAGGCCACCCTCGCCAACGGTGCGGTGGCCGAACGCTACGGAACCGGTACCGCCGACCTTCTGGAGTACATATTCATCGTCTCCGAGACGATCGGCTGCTACGGCGAATAGCCCAGCGTTCCCACACGACCCCTGCAACGCAGCATCAGGTCAACCGGCCGACAGCAGCCGCTCCGCATACCAGGTAGCGAACCTGGCGACGCTCGGCTCAAGGTAGGAGAACCTCCCCTGCCTGGAGAAAGGCGAGCGCATGCCGAGCTGCTGCTGCTCGAGCACCGGGATGTCCTCGTTGATCGCCACGTCGAACCGCTCGTAGTAGGCCTCGGCGACCTCGGCGAAGCCAGCCATGGCGGCGGTCTCCGGGGGGAAGCAGACCACCTGGGCGCAGCGGCACCTGTCGGTCCCGTCCGGGTAGACCTCATACATCCACATGCCCTCGGCCCCCGTGGCGATGACCATGTTGGGGAATAACCACGAGTAGCGAACCCCGTGGGCCTCCCGATCTGAAAGGCCACCCATCACGGGAAGAGCCCTGTGCTGCTCGTCCTCCAGAAGCCCACCGGTGCCCTGCGTGGTTCCGAAGTGGGTGGAGAAGGCGCCAGCCACGACATCGGGTTCGTCCGGGTCGTCGTAGGTGCTGTCGATGCTGCCCGGATGGACGTATGGCAGGTGGTAGTACTCGTTGAAGACCTCGGCGAAGCCCTTCCAGTTGCATTCGACGGTGAACTCGCGACGATGCGTGGTCACCAGGTCGGACAGGTTCGACGCCTCGTGCACCTCGCCGAAGTCGCCCAGCCATCCATCGATTCCCGGAGGCGACTCCTCCAGGCTCAAAAAGACGAACCCGTACCGCTCCGCCAGGGCGAACTCGTGCAAACCGTGCTCGCCGCGATCGAAGCCCTCGGTGCGCTGCATGCTGGGCGCCCCCAGGAGGCGCCCGTCGAGGCCATAGGTCCAGAAGTGGAACGGGCAGCGCATCCGGGAGCAGTTGCCGTCACCGACCATGACCTGGGTGGAGCGGTGGCTGCAGGTGTTGGCGAAGGCCCGGAGCCGATCCGCGTCCCTGACCACCACCACCGGCACGCCACCCAGGTCAATGGCGCTGAAATCGCCTACTGCGGGCCACCGGTCGAAACGGCCCACACCGATCCAACCCCGCCGGAACACGGTGTCCCGCTCGACCTGATGGACCTCGGGGTCGGTGTAGCAGACGGCGGGCAGGGTGGATGCGGAGGCCGCTGGCAGCAGGCATGCTGCGAGGTCCTCGGCCAGATCCGGAGGCAACCGGGAGGTGCGAATGGCAGGGTTCTCCATCCACACCAGCGTACGACCCCCATCGGGGGCAGGTCACCCCTCGGGCACCGGCGTGTGGTCGAATCTGGAGTACCGCTCCACGGCGATGCGTCCACCCAGGGCCTCCTCCAGCATGCGCTGGTCGGCGAAGGCCCGACGGTCGGCCTCCTCCGGATCCACGATCGACCGGAGGACCTCCTCGCAGTAGGAGCGATCGGCCGCCCGTCCCGGGTCTCGTCCCAGATCAACCAACTCGTCCGGGTCCTCGCCGAGGTCGAACAGCTGGGGTCGCTCCCCCACGTGGTGGACGTACTTGAGGTCCCCGGACCGCAGCATGAACGAGCCGGTCGGCGAGCCGCCGTCGTGGTACTCGGAGAATCCCGGCCGATCCGGGTCGGCCCCCTTCGCCAGGTCCAGCAGGGATCGGCCCGGCCCCGGTTCGAGAGGCGCTCCCACCACGCCGGTGACGGTCGGGGCGATGTCGACGAGGCCCACGGAGGTCTCCACCACGCTCCCCGGGTAGACACCCGGGCCTGCCATGACCATCGGTACGCCGACCGAGTCCTCGTACATGTACGACTTGCACCAGAGGCCGTGGTTCCCGGCCATGTCCCCGTGGTCCGAGGTGTAGACCACCAGGGTCTCGCCGGTCGCCCCGGCCTCCGACAGGGCAGTCAGGACCCTGCCCACGTTGTGGTCCAGGAATGCGCAGAGGCCGAGGTAGGCCCGGCGACCGGCCAGCGTCGTGTCCTCGTCGAAACCCCGGTGGTAGGAGAAGAAGTCGGCGATGGCCGCCACGACGGGGTGGTCCAGCCCGTGTCCTGCGATCTCGGGCCGCACGTCGGCATGCCGGATCGGCCGGATGAACTCCGCCGGCGCCGAGAGTGGATAGTGCGGGGAGACGAAACCCACCTGGAGGACCCACGGAACCGGGCCGGCCGCGTGTTCGGCCAGCCAGCCAACCGCAGCATCGGCTACCCGCTCGTCGAACCTCGTGTAGGTGGTGTGCCCGACGCCGACGTCCGCGGCCAACTCCGCCGACTCCGGGTAGGGCACCGGATCGCTGCGGAACAGCCCCTGGACCCACCCCACGCCGTCCAGTACGTGCATTGGAAGTACCTCATCCGTTGACCCGTTGTCGTCGACCTCGGATCGGAAGTGCAGCTTGCCGATCGTCGTCACCTGGGCACCCGTGGCTCGCGCCGCATGGGCCCAACCCGGCGGATCTCCGCTCCATGGTTGTGCGCTGTGCCATGACCTGACGTCGTGGACCCAGCGACCGGTGGCCAACGAAGCGCGGGCCGGGACGCAGATCGGTGACGGCGTGGTGGCTCGCTGGAACCTGACCCCACGGGCGGCCAGAGCGTCGATGTGGGGCGTACGGGCCACCGGATGTCCCGAACAGCCCATGTACCTGGGCGAGTGCTCGTCGGACACGATGAGCAGGACGTTGCGAGGCTTCGGTGAGACGTCCGGCATCGGTCGCAATGCTAGTCAGGCCTCCCGTTTCCCTCGGCGTACGACCTGGCCGCCGACAGCCGCCCGATGCCGTACGGTCTGCGGGATGCCGCGCATCAAGCTGGACGAGGTTGAACAGGCCTCCCACCGGGCCCTGGTCGGTCATGGCGCCCGCGACGACACAGCCGGGCACGTCGCCAGGGCCATCCGGGTCGCCGAATCCAACGGCAACCGGATCTGCGGCCTCTACTACCTCGAGAGCTACTGCAGGCAGCTCGAAACGGGGCGCATCGACGGTCTGGCCGACCCGGTAGTGGCGATGGATCGCCCGGGTGCCGTCCGCGTCGACGGACGCCTCGGCTTCGCCCAGTCGGCCTTCGCCGTCGGACTACCGGTCGCCATCGAGTCGGCCCGGACCAACGGAATCTGCGGCATGTCCGTGGAACACACCCATACCTGCACCTCGCTGGGCTACTTCACGGAGCAGTTCGCCCGCGCCGGGCTGCTGGCCATCGGTGCCACCAACGCCACGCCCCGGGTATCGCCGCCAGGCGGATCCACGCCGGTGCTGGGCACCAACCCGATAGCCATGGCCGTCCCCGACGGCTCCGGCGGCATCGCATTCCAGTTCGACTTCTCGACCAGTGCCGTGGCCCTCGGGAAGATCACCATGGCACTGGCTGCAGGCGAGGAGATCCCGCTGGGATGGGCGATCGATGCCGACGGCCACCCGACGACCGATCCGCGGGCCGCCCTGGACGGTTCGCTGGTCTCAGCCGGCGGCTACAAGGGCTACGGCATCGGCCTCATGGTCGAGGTGCTCGCAGCGGCCCTGACCGGTTGTCGCCTCAGCGCCGACGTGCCACCTCTCAAGACACCCGACGGCGAGCCCCATGACCTGGGCCAGTTCTACGTCGTGGTCGACCCCACCTCGTACAGCGGGGCCGGATTCCACGAGAGGATCGTGGCACTGGGAGAAAGCATCGTGGGGCAACCCGGCGCACGCCTTCCGGGAGCCGACCGGGTGCCGATGGACCCGGTGGAGGTCGAAGACGACGTGTGGAAGCTCGTCCTGGAGTTGGCAGGCGGCTGAAAGGCCAGGCTCGACAGGCTCAGGGTTCGATCCCGTCCAGGATCGCCTCGGAGACCAGGAACCGACCGGCCATGGCCTCCAGACGGTTGAAGGCCACACGGTCCACGCTCAACCCATCCCGGTGGGCCTCGACAGGTGAGGGTCCATCCGCCACACCGGTTCTCAGTCCGAGCCCCGGGACGGGTAGCCCTGCTGTGGCGTCGATCGGCAGGTCGTCCACCACCACGCCACGACCCGCCATCTCCGCGATGGCCGAGGCCAGGAATGCAAGTGGCACGGGTGCCTCGAACTCCGCCCTCGCCCAACCGGTGATCCGGGCATCGCACTCCGCTTCGGCCAGGGCGTCGGGTGCCCGAACCGGTGCCGAACCGGCGGGGTCGCCGGCCTCGAGGACCCCGACCGCAACCGCGACCGCTCCCCCCCACCGGGCCTCCGCCACCGTCACGTTGCGAGCCACACGGTCCGCAGTCCCGGGGTCACAGCCCGCCACCCGGGCACAACGGAAGACCAGGTCGTGCACCTCCCGCGGAGCCACCACCAGTGATTCGATCAATGACCGGCCGGTCCTCGGGAATCGGGGCTCACCCGAAGACCTCGCCGAAGAGACGCAACCAGTTGCCTCCCAGTACGAGGTCGCGGTCCACCGGTGAGAAGCCCGCCTCGTCCAGACCATCGGAAAGGCTCCCGAAGTCCTTCGGGCCGTCGAACCAGGTCGGCCACGGCGGGAACGACGGTGCTTCAGCCGGTTCGGTCGCCCGATCCCATCGACCGTTTCGCATCCACCCGAGGGCATCCGGGTTCCAGCCCAGGACGGCGTCGGACCCGATACCCACGTGCTCCACGCCGATCGTCGCGGCCAGGTCGGCGAGCATGCCGCAGTACTGCGCCCGGGTCACGTCCGCCCCGCCCATGAACAACGGGTAGAGGGTGCATCCGACCACCCCGCCGCGTTCGGCCACGGCTGCCACCAGGTCGTCCGGCTTGTTGCGCGGCGAGTCGCAGAACGAGGCCGGGTTGCCGTGGGTGATGGCTATGGGTGCCGACGAGGCGTGCACGGCGTCCATCCCCGTCTTATTGCCGACATGGGAGATGTCGACCAGCACACCCGCCCCGTTCAGGGCAGCGACCATCCGGTGGCCCACCCTGGTGAGGCCACCGTCATGCGGTTCCCAGCAGCTCGAGCCGAGGTGGTTGGAAATGTTGTAGGTGAGCTGCACCACCCGGATTCCGACGTCGGCGAATATGCCGGCCATCTCCGGGTCGTCGCCCAGCATCGTGCTGTTCTGGAAGCCGAGGAGCACTGCCAGGACGCCGTCCGCGACCGCCCCGTGGATCTCGTCCACCGAGCGAACGATCCGGACCAGGTCCTCGTTGTTGCGACAGACGTGGCGGAAGGCGCCGATCCTGGCCATCGCTCCGCTGAGGTCCTCCCAGACCCCGACGGTGGCGTGGACCACGTCTACTCCACCCGAGCGGACCTCGACCATCACCTCGCGGGACCAGTCGTTTATCTGCAGGCCGTCGATGATCACGGGCTTCTCCTGTCGTCCAGTGCACCGGGATTCTCCGACATTCCGGGCCTGGGCGGAAGCACCCAGTCGTCGGTCACGTCAGGGCCCATGTCCTCCAGCCGTGGTGCCCCCTGGAAGAGGGTCACCCGGAGCCAGTCCGTGGACTTGGGCTTGTAGTTGTCCATGCCGTACATGGCCAACTGGAACCGCTGGAGTTGCAGCGGTAGGTAGTCGGCGGAACAGGCGTTGTCCCTGGGTTCGCCGTAGCGGCGGTCGCTGGCATGGAGCCGCTCGACGGCCATGCGGTGCTCCGGATATCGGGACAGGACCCGATGCATCGGGGTGTCGTCATCCCATTCCCGCAGCGCTGCCCGTAACCGCCAGAGGCGAAGGGCCACGTCGATGGCCACGTCGCGGTGCTCGGGTGGCAACCGATCGCGTCGGGCACGCCGGGGTTCCTCGGTGTTGTCACTCACAACCCACCAGTACCTGTCGGCCCCGGGTCCGTCCAGGTCGAGGCCTGCCAGCCATCCGAACCGCCCGTCGAGCAGGGCTCGCGTCTCGGCGACCGTGGCGGCGGGATCGGCCGATGATCGTTCGTCAACCAGGAACAGGGCGTCGAACTGGTCGTCGTCGTCATGGAGCTCCAGGAGGAGTGAGACCACCATCTCAGCGGTCTCCGGTCCGTCCATCTCGGCCCACCGGTAGAGGGCGTCGAACGGCAGGTCATCTCCGGAGGCTGCACGCCAGGCGGCGGCGATCCGCTCCAGGACCGGCACCAGCGAACGGGAGTTCAGGAACGGATGGCAGTCGTCGTCGGTGCCCGACGCGAAGTGCCGATGGGCGCGCTCTATCCATGCCTCGAGCAGTCCTGCTGCTGTCGCATCTCCCGGCCGCCCCCTCACGTCGGCCAGGGCCACCTCGCGGATCCCCACCCATGCGTCCAGGATCCTCGGGTGCTTGAAGGCATACGGGACCAGTCCCAGCCCCGTGGCGTTCCCCAGGCCGAAGTAGTGGCGCCAGCCACCCTCGAAGCGGGTAGCCGAGTCACCTCCGAGAACCCTGGCGCAGTGTTCGACCATGTCGTAGCCGAGTTCACGGAACATCCAGGCGGCCACGAACTGGGAGCGGTACGGCACCCGGAACGGGTGGTCGTCGTGGTAGTCGGCGAACGACCGCATTCCGAACTTGCCGTTGGCGTAGAAGGCCGTACTCCGCAGGATGTAGCCCGCATCACCCACGTGGTCGGGATCGGGCTGGTCGCCCGCCGCCAGGGTGTCGACCAGGTACCTGAAGAACCGCACGCTCCGGTTTCCCCTGGTCAGCGAGAGAATACGTGGGTCCAAGCGGCCCTTCTCCTGGGCCGGAACCTCGACCCGGAGGGTGGCGAGCAACTCGTCGGTCACGTCGCCGTCGACCAATACGGCGGCGATCTCCCAACGATCGGCTATCACCCGATCGGTGTGGGCCGACTCGTCGATGGTCGTCGTGAAGGCCACGAAGCTGAACCGGTGGGTGCCCGTGTCCATCCGGTATATCGACTCGCCCCGCCCCTCGGCGTCCAGGTCCTGGTGCACGAGACCGGCAGTCCATCCGTCAGCCACAGCCCGTCGGAGCATCGTGCGGCTGAAGCTGTAGCGGGTGAGGCGGGCCGCTCCCAGCATCTCGGGTCGCATGACGACCTCGGGCGACCTGAGCATCGTGGACCTGGCGTCCAACTCCGCCTGGAGCAGGTCCACGACCTGGTTGACCGTGGTCATCGCAACGCCGGCCAGCCTCGGAAGCTCTGGTGCACGGCGGCAGGTTAGACCCCGGCGCCCACGGAGGTCGCCTCTGCAGCGACCCGGAAGCCCATTTCCGACGCGAAACACCCGCCTCCAACTCGAGGCGGGTGCATCCCGGGGGTTGCCCGTGCCGGAAGGCTCCCTATGGCGTCGCCCGAGTTTCCGTCGGACCCGTACGCCCAGCCGACCGGCTCCGGCAATTCTCGCGCCCCGGCACCGATATGGCAAGGGCGGCTGGTGGCGGCGCACCCACCGGGGTGACCGATGACTCTGAACTCGACGGGTCGTCGGACGACGGCCGACACTAGGTTCGTTCCATGGACGGTCTCACGGAACTCCTGGGCACCAAAGGCTTCCTCGTCCTGGACGGCGCCATGGGCACCGAGTTGTTCACCGCTGGCCTCATGGCCGGCGACCCGCCTGAGATCTGGAACATGGAGCATCCGGACCGCATCCGCGCCATCCACCAGTCCTACGTGGACGCCGGATCCGACATCATCCTCACCAATTCCTTCGGCGGCAACCGCCACCGCCTGAAGCTCCACTCCCTGGAGGGCCGGGTCCACGAGTTGAACGCCGCTGCAGCCTCCATAGGCAGGGACGTCGCTGACGCCGCCGACCGTCGGGTCCTGGTAGCCGGATCCATGGGACCCACCGGTGAACTGATCACACCCCTGGGCGAGCTAACCACCGACGAGGCCCGGGTGGCGTTCGCGGAGCAGGCCGCCGGCCTGGCCGATGGCGGCGCCGACATCCTCTGGCTGGAGACGATGAGTGCCCTGGCCGAGGTGGAGGCCGGTGTCCTGGGAGCCCGCTCGGCCTCCGACCTCCCGATCGTCGTCACCCTCAGCTTCGACACGGCCGGGAGGACGATGATGGGCATCACCGGCGAGGACGCCGGTGCCCGACTGGCTGAACTCGGTGTGGCCGGCATCGGCGCCAACTGCGGTGCCAACCTGGCCGACACCGAAGCCGCCGTGGCCGCCATCCGCTCGGTCTGCGGCGACATCCCGGTCGTCTCGAAGGCCAACGCCGGAATACCCGTCTGGAAGGGTGCCGAGCTCGAGTACGACGCCACCCCGGAGATCCTCGCCGCCCATGCCCACCGGCTCCGGAAGGCGGGCATCTCCATCATCGGGGCCTGTTGTGGGAGCGACCCATCCCACATCGCCATGATCCGGGCGGTCCTGGACGGCGACCAACCGGTCCCGGACATCGCCCCGCCGGTGGCGACGGCCACCGTCGGGGCAGCAGAACGCCAGGAACGGCGAAGGCGGCGGCGGCGGCGATCTTGAGCCGATCCGCAACGGGCCTGTTGGCCCTCGCCCTCCTTGCCGGCGCCTGTGCCGGAGCCGCCGAGACAGCGTCCACGCCGCCCACAACAACCTCGACAGGTTCAGATGCAGCCGCGTCGACGACGGCCGGCGGGACCACCACCGAACAATCCACGACCACCGTTGCCTCGACCTCCACTTCGACCCAACCCACAACGACGGCCCAACCCACCACGACGGCCCCACCCACCACGGTGACCACGTCGACTAGCACCGCTGCTCCTACGACGACGGCCGAGGCACCCACCACGACGGTCCCTCCGACTACCACCAGCCCACCCACCACGACGGTTCCTCCGACGACAACCACCTCGGCTCCGGTCCGCCTGGCCTGGCCCGACGACGTGGGAACGAGCAGGTTCGGCGTGCTCGGCCGGTCCTTCGCCATTGCGGGGGGCTGGATCCGCCCCCACCCCGGAGTGTTCCTCTGGTCCGACATCGAACGATCGCAGGGCACCTACAACTGGATGAGGGTGGACTGGGACGTGATGGGCTGGCAGGCGGACCGCCTTGCGGTGCTCGCCACGGTCTGGCCCTTCAACTCCTGGGACCAGCAGTCCTGCCACAGCGACGACCCGGAAATCCAGCCGGTCCTCTGGGAACTCCCGAGACGGCTCTTCGCACCCTGCGACAAGGCGGCATACCGGGACTGGCTCACCGCCCTCGTCGAGCGCTACGACGGCGACGGGGTGGACGACATGCCCGGGCTGGCATACCCGATACGCCACTGGGAGATAGCAAACGAGCCGGCCATGCAGGGCGGTCACGGCTACTTCTTCCAGGGGACCTCCGCCGACTACCTCGAGCTACTGGCGACCAGTGCATCCATCATCCGAACCGCTGATCCTGAAGCCCTGGTCCTCACCGGAGGCCAGGCCGGCATGCAGCCTGAGTTCACCGACTTCTGGCGGCCCGTGCTGCTGGAAGCCGGAGGGTCCTTCGACATCGGCAACATCCACTCCATTGGTTCAGACGCATCCTTCTTCAGCGCCCCGTACCGGGCATTCCTGGATTCAACCGGTCACGCTGACATCCCCTACTGGGTCACCGAGGCGCTCCTCCCGACGATGCCCGCTCCCGGCCAGAGGGCGCCCACCCCTGACCAACTGGCACGCGACACCTTCACAGGATTCGCCTCGGCCCTGGCCGATGGAGCAGACCGGATCTTCAACGTGGGTCCGCACGACCCGACCGGTGGTCCGGGACCCGAGTCCGACGCCGCCTTCGAACTCCTGGCCCGCAGCATCGGAGGGTTCTCGAGCGCCTCGCGGTTGTCCCCCTCCTCGACCCGCTTCAACCTGCCGGACGGGACCGTCACCTACTTGCTCTGGAACGGCTCCGGCCTCCCGGCAGACGTGACCGGCGAGGTGATGACCACCGGCTACAACGGCACAACTGCAACAGCCGATGCGTCGACCTTCAGGGCCGATGTCCCGACACTGGTGTCGGTCAGCCCCTAGCCGACCTCTCGGCCAGGGCCGCCTCGGCGGCCTCCATGCCGGCCTCCAGCAACTCGGGTACGAGGCCGAACTCGAAGTCAGGGGCGTCGTCGACGGTCGGAAGCTCCACGTGCAGTACGTCCAGGTCGGTAGGTACGTCCAGCCACTGCTGGCGAATCAGCTCGGCAGCGGCGGCCCGGACCCCGACCATCATCAGCGACAGCGCCGTCTGCTTCCCTGCCGGTGCGAACTTGGCCGCCACATCCAGGACGACCAGCCGGGTGGGGGCCAGCGAGACCGCCTTGCGGAGCGGGATGTTGCACACCACGCCCCCGTCGATGTGCCGGCTGCCGTCCTCCAACTCGACCACCGGCAGCACGCCGGGTACCGCCGTCGAAGCGCAGAGGAGGTCCACGACGGGCCCACTGGTCCACCAGGTCACCTGGCCCGTGGCGGCGTCGGTGGTTCCCACATGGCATGGGACGGACACCTCGGCCAGGTCCTCCATCGGTACGTGTTCGGCGATCAGCGCCCGGAGGCGGTCACCCGAGTCGAAGCTGGACCGTCCCCGCAGGATGGACGCCAGGTTGCGGACGATGCTCCCCCGGATGGGGGCCTTCTCCGCGACGTCCCGCCAGAGGTCCTCCAGCCGGCCCACCTGCTGGATCGTGGGATCGTGCGCCAGGTAGACGCCGTTCAGCGCGCCGGCCGACACACCCACGATCTCGTCGGGGAGGATGCCGTTCTCCAGGAGCACCCGCAGCATTCCCGCCTGGGCCGCCCCCCTGACCGAGCCGCCGGAGAACACGAACACGGTGTGGTCCCGCTCCACCTCGGCCGGTCGGCGCAAGCGATCCAACAATCGAAAACGAGCCATGAACAGAAGGTAGCGGCCCGCGCCCCGCCAACTCCGTCCCGTGGACACCAATAGTGCGGCGGCGATCGACGGCTGGCAGAGTCTGCACATGGATGACCTCGGACCCGACGCCGACTCCGAGTCGCTCCGCGCTGCCTGGAACACCTTCTGCGACCGCCTCAGGGACGGTGCCGACACCATCCTGGATGGGTCGCGGCCCGCCGAGGGCGACGACCATGCCGAGGGATTCCGTCACCTCCTGCGGAGACTCCAGAGTGCAATCGGTTCCGGGGTGGAGGGCGGCGATGCCCGTTACCCGGAACTCGCCTGGGTCCATCCCTCCAAGAACGGCCAGGACAATCCCGACGGGTTGTACCAGGTGGCCGCCGTGGACCTGGCCAACACCTACAGGCTGGCTGGAAACGTCGGAACGGTCTGCTACCTGGGTCTGACGCTCATGACGTTCGACTTCGGCCGGGCACCCATCGAGCAACTCCTCACCCTCGACGGTTCCGCACTGCCCGTAGACGGGAACGGTGACTTCGAGATCCACTTCGGCGCCGGCCCCGCCCCCGACGGAGCGACCGAGGGCACGTGGTTCGAACTCCCGCCGAAGCGCTGCAAGCTGCTGGTTCGCCAGTTCTTCGACGACTGGGACTCCGAGATTCCGGCCGAACTACGCATCGACTGCGTCGACGCCGGACCTCCGACCAGCCGGATGGACACCCGACGGATCATCCACCACCTTGGAACGGTTGCCGAACAGGTGGCCCCGATGACCGCTTTCTGGAGCGACTTCGGGCGTGGCCACCTTGAACGCGGCGAGGTGAACTCGTTCGACCACCTGGATCCCACCCGGGGCCCGGACCTGGCCATGGGAGCCAGTCCCCAGCAGGGCTACGGCCAGACCTGGTGGCAGGTCTCCGAGGGCGAGGCGCTGCTCTACGAGGTGGAGGTCCCGGAGTGCGTCTACTGGGGAGTCCAGCTGGGTGATGTCTGGTACCAGTCCCTGGACTGGGTGAACCGCCAGTCCAGCCTCAACGGCCACCAGGCCACGATCAGCGCCGACGGTGTTTTCCGGGCCGTGATCTCGCACCGGGACCCGGGGATCGCCAACTGGTTGGATACCACCGGCGCCACGCAGGGATGCATCACCTACAGGTGGAACCAGGCCGATTCGAACCCGGTTCCCACCCTCGAGCTGGTGCCATTCAACGACCTGCCCGCCCGTCTGGACGACCGCTGGTCCCCGGTCACACCGGCTGAACGCTCAGAAGTACTACGCCTCCGACGCCACGGGGCCCTACGGAGGTTCCGCCGCTGATGCCGCTCCCCCACCTGTCCATCCAGGTCATCAACTTCGCCGCCACCGGGCCCGGCGACTGGCAGGTCCTGAGCGACCACGCCGTAGCCGCCGACCAGGTCGGGGTGGACCGCCTGGCCGTGTCCGACCACGTCGTCTTCGGAGACGACCTTGCCGACTACGCCGACCCGGCCAAGGGAGGTACACCCGGGGGCCGCCAGCCCACCGGGCCCGACGGCCTGTGGCTCGAGCCGCTGACGACCCTCACCTGGCTGGCCGCCCGGACGACACGGATCCGCCTCCAGACCGGAATCCTGCTGGCAGCGTTACGACGACCTGTCGTCCTGGCGAAGACCACGGCCACGCTGGACGTCCTGTCCGGGGGACGTCTGGACCTGGGGGTGGGGGTCGGATGGCAGGCCGCCGAGTACGAGGCGGCGGGCCTCGACTTCAGCGGACGGGGGCCACTCCTGGACCAGGCCCTGGAGGTCTGCCAGGCCCTCTGGAGCCAGCCGAAGGCCTCCTACTCCGGAGACGACCTGGCCTTCGAGGGGATACACGCCATGCCGAAACCGGTCTCCGGCGATGGCGTACCGATCTGGGTGAGCGGCACCGTCAACCGTCGCACCGCCCGACGTCTCGCACGCTTCGGCATGGGTTGGATCCCGTGGGGCGACGACAGGGCCGACATCACCGGCGGCATCACCCGCATGCGGTCCCTGCTGGCCGAGATGGGACTTGAGCATGACGGCTTCCAGGTCCAGGGACCGGTCCGAATGGTGCAGGACTCCGACGGGATAGTCGACCTCCAGTCGACCATGGCAGGGATTCCCGACCTGGTGGAATCCGGGGTCACCGACTGCCGGCTGGCGCTACGCCTCTCCCCGGAACCGGAGGAGGCAGCCGACCTGCTCGGGCGTGCCGTGGAAGCCTTCCGGAGCGCCGTCGGACGCGATGCCTGATATGGACTTCGGATTCTTCGGCGTCAACGCAGGGGTGATGGCCGACCCGGCAACGATGGTCGAGGCCGCCAGGACCGCCGAGGCCGCCGGCTGGGAGTCGATCTGGACCGGTGAGCACCTCGTGGCCGTCAGCCCGCAGCGTCCGCCCTCACCGGTCCGGCCCGACACCCACTTCGTGGACCAGGTGGCGGCCCTCGCCCACCTTGCGGCACACACCACCACCCTCCGCCTGGGTACCGGCATCGTGATCCTCCCCCAACGCAACCCCGTCGTCCTGGCCAAGGAACTCGCTTCGATCGACGTGCTCTCCGGCGGTCGCCTGGAGGCGGGGTTCGGCGTCGGCTACGTACCCGCCGAGTTCGATGCGGTGGGGGTGCCGTTCTCAGAGCGTGGCGCCCGCATGGACGACCACATAGACGCCCTACGGGCCATGTGGCGTGGAGACCTGGAGTTCGAGGGGCCGTTCACGTCGTGGCATGGCGTGGAGGCCCATCCCCGGCCGGTCGGCCCGGACGGCCCCCCGATCCACATCGGCGGGCGTTCACCGGCCACCTTCCGCCGGGCCGTCCTGCGTGGAAATGGCTGGTATGGCTTCCTCACCACGCTGGCCTCCACTGAGGCGGCGCTCGGGAACATCCAGCGCCGTCTCTCAGAGCTGGAACGACCCCCGCACCTCGGGCAAATCCAGATCAGCGTCACGCCGTCGGAGCCCGTGGACCGCGACCTGGTCCGCCGTTACGAGGACCTGGGCGTTGACCGCCTCATCCTCGTCCGCGACTTCCGCGACGTCGGAGGCACCCCGCACCCCGACCGGGCCGCCGACGTCCTGCGGTACATCAGCGAGGCTCCCGGGTCACTCGGCTTCGGCTGACCTCATCTGGCGAGGCCGGGTGTCGACTCCGGCGGCCACCACCATGCCGCCCATCCCGGCGAGCGCCAGCAGGAGCATCACCCGACGGACCCCCTCCACCGGATCGTCCGCTCCTACCAGCAGGGCAATGGTCACCGCCACGCTGCAGACGCTGCCGATCTCCGTCATGATCCGATTGGTGGCACTCGCCTGGCCGAGCGACGGCCCGGGCACGAAGCGCAGGGCCAGGGATGCGCTGTTGGCATGCGCCAGCCCGACGCCCAGGGCGTAGAGCGCGACCGCCGGGAACCAGAGCCACATGTCCGGATCCGGCCCGACTCCCGAACGGAACCAGAGCGCACCGACCACCATGCATGCGCCACCGGGTACGAGCAGCCTCCTATGGCCGTAGCGGTCGGCCAGGCGCCCGCTCACGAAGCTCATCGGACCGCCGATCAGCGGCACCAGGGCGAGGGCCGCCCCGGCCGCTGACGGGCTCATGGCCCAGGCGCCCGTGAGGAGCGTGATCAGGGCGAGATAGGTGCCGGCGAAGTTCCCGGCGATCAGGAAGGCCATCAGGTTGCCGCGCCCGAAGTAGCGGACCCGGTAGAGCGAGAGGTCCAGGATGGCATGCGGGTGGCTGGCCGACCGGCGAACCACCATGGCGAGGCTCGTCGGCGCCATGACCAGGGCGACGACGGTCAGGGGGTTGGTCCAGCCCCACTCCCCCGCCTGCACGATGCCGGTGGCCAGCATCGCCGTGCCGACCACCATGAGGATCGCTCCGCCGAGGTCCGGTCTTCCTGGCCGACCATCGACCGCCGGTCGGTCAGGTGGAAGGAACATCAGCCCCAGGACCACCGTCAGCATGGCGATCGGGATGTTCATGGCGAACGTCCACCGCCACCCCACGACGTCGATGACCAGCCCGCCCACCACCGGTCCCATGACCAGTGAGATGCCACCCAGGCCCCCGTAGGCCCCCACCGCTGTGCTCCGACGTTCCGATGAAAAGGCGTCCAGCAGGATCGCCAGGGCTGCCGGACCCTCCAGTGCCAGACCCGCTGCCTGCACGACACGTGCGGCGATCAGGATCGGCAGGGTCGGTGCCGTCGCCACCAGGAGGGAACCGACGGCCAGGAGCGCCACCCCGGTCAGAAACATCCGCCGGCGACCAAAGCGGTCGGACACCCAACCGCTGGGTATGAGCAGGGCGATCACCGTTATGGCGAAGGCATTCAGCACCCATGAGGTGGCGGCCGGACCTGCGGCGAAGGTCTTCTGTATCTCGCCGAAGGAGATGAACGTGACCGAGTAGTTCATCGAGGCGGAGACCACCGCCCCTGCGATCAGGGCGAAGGTACGCCAGGGCGACCGATCGACAGCGCTGCTCACGATCCGATTATCGACGCCCCGGCACCGGGAGCCACCACCGACCGATGGTCTACCCTCCTACTCACGCCAGCACAGGGGGAATGAGATGCACGACAACTACTCAAAGGTCCTACTGGACGAATCCGAGATGCCCACCCAGTGGTACAACGTCATCCCCGACCTGCCCGAGCCACCGCCGCCGCCCCTCCATCCGGGAACCCTCCAGCCCATCGGACCAGACGACCTGGCTCCCCTGTTCCCGATGGCACTGATCATGCAGGAGGTCTCCACCGACTCCTACATCGACATCCCCGGCGAGGTACTCGACATCTACAGGCTCTGGAGGCCCAGCCCTCTCCTCCGGGCTCGTCGCCTGGAGAAGGCTCTGGACACCCCTGCCAAGATCTTCCTCAAGTACGAGGGTGTCAGTCCCGCCGGCTCACACAAGCCCAACACCGCAGTTCCCCAGGCCTTCTACAACGCACAGGAGGGCGTGAAGCGCCTCACCACGGAAACCGGTGCGGGCCAGTGGGGTTCCGCACTCGCCTTCGCCACCGCCCAGTTCGGCCTGGAGTGCGAGGTCTGGCAGGTACGGGCCTCCTACGACCAGAAGCCCTACCGCAAGACGATGATGGAGATCTGGGGTGCGACCCTCCATCCGAGTCCCTCAGATCTCACCGAGGCCGGCCGGGCCATCCTGGCTGCCGACCCGGACAGCCCCGGCAGCCTCGGCATCGCCATCTCGGAAGCGGTGGAACAGGCGGTGCAGCGCGACGACACCCGTTACGCACTGGGAAGCGTCCTGAACCATGTCCTCCTCCACCAGACGATCATCGGTGAGGAGGCGCTCCTCCAGTTGGCAAAGGTCGAGGAGACTCCGGACGTTCTGGTCGGCTGCACCGGAGGCGGGTCCAACTTCGGCGGACTTTCTTTCCCATTCCTCCGTGAGAAGCTCGCCGGCCGCATGGACCCGACAATCCGATGCGTAGAGCCGGCCTCCTGCCCATCGCTGACCCGGGGTGAGTACCGCTACGACTTCGGCGATACCGGCCAGCTCACGCCGCTCGTGAAGATGCACACGCTGGGCCACTCGTTCATCCCGGATCCGATCCATGCAGGCGGACTCCGGTACCACGGCATGTCCCCCCTCCTCAGCCACGTGTACGAGTTGGGCCTGGTCGAAGCCGAGGCGATCGGCCAGAACGAATGCTTTGCCGCGGGGCTGGAGTTCGCCCGAACCGAGGGGATCATCCCGGCGCCGGAACCCACCCATGCAATCGCCGCCACCATTCGCGAAGCAGTGAGATGCAGGGAGAGCGGAGAGGCCAAGGTGATCCTGACCGCCCTCTGCGGTCATGGCCACCTGGATCTTGGTGCGTACGAGCAGTATCTGGCAGGAGAACTGGAGGACTTCGACTACCCGGCGGAAAAGGTCGCTGAGGCCATGGCCCGGGTTCCCGTCATCGCCTGAGTCGGACCCGGAGACCAGGAGCCTGCACCGACTCTCGGCCCGGAGTCCGACGAGTCAGAGTTCGTCCTTCGGGAGTCGCCGGGCCTCGGCCCCGATCGTGGTCGAGTCGCCGTGTCCGGTATGCACGGTCGTGGCGCCGTCCAGGACGAACAGGCGGGACCGGATGCTGTCGACCAGGATCCCGAGGTCGGAGAACGAGCGGCCCGTGGCGCCGGGTCCGCCGTTGAAGAGGGTGTCGCCGCTGAAGACCGTGCCGAGGCTCGGCACGTGGATGCAGCAGCCGCCCGGCGAGTGACCCGGAGTGTGCAGGATCGTCATGTCGTCGCCACCCACGGTGATGGCCATGCCGTCCCGGAGGGGGTCGTCAATGCGCCTGTCCGGGTGGACGACGTCCCAGAGCATCCCGTCGTCGGGATGCAGCCAGATCGGGGCGTCCACCGAGTCGGCCAGCTCCACGGCGGCGTTGATGTGGTCATTGTGGCCGTGTGTGCACAGCACTCCGAGGGTCCGCCTTCCCCCGACGGCCTCGACGATGGGTCGGTGGTCGTGTGCGGCGTCAACGACCACCACCTCGTGGTCGTCACCGATCAGCCAGATGTTGTTGTCGACGTCGAAGTCCTCCCCGTCCAGCGAGAAGATCCCGCTGGTGACCACACGCTGGATCCTGAGGCCCATGCCGGCGGACCTACAGGACCACCACGGAGCGCAGCACCTCGCCGCGTTCCATGGCGTGGAAGGCCTCTTCCACGTCGTCGATCGAAATCCTCTCGGACACGAACCGGTCCAGGTCCAGACGGCCCTGCAGGTAGAGGTCGATGAGCATGGGGAAGTCCCGGCTGGGCAGGCAGTCGCCGTACCACGAGGACTTCAGCGTGCCGCCACGTCCGAACACCTCGATCATCGGCAGCTCGATCTTCATCTCCGGGTTGGGCACCCCGACCAGGACGACGGTGCCAGCCAGGTCCCTGGCGTAGAAGGCCTGCTCGTAGGTGACCGGCAGGCCGATGGCCTCGATGGCGACGTCCACACCGTTGCCGCCGGTCAATGCCCTGATGGCCTCCACAGGGTCCTCGGCCGAGGAGTTGATCGTGTGGGTCGCCCCGAACTCCCGGGCGATCTCCAGCTTCCGGTCGTCGATGTCCACCGCGATGATCGTGTGGGCTCCGGCCAGGTGCGACCCGGCGATCGCCGCATCCCCCACCCCTCCACATCCGAACACCGCCACCGAATCGCCGCGACCCACGTTGCCGGTGTTCATCGCGGCTCCAAGGCCTGCCATGACGCCGCAACCGATGAGGCCCGCCACCTCGGGCGGGGCCGCAGGGTCCACCTTCGTCGCCTGGCCGGAGTGGACCAGGGTCTTCTCGGCGAAGGCTCCGATGCCCAGCGCCGGCGAGAGTTCCACACCGTCGAGGGTCATCTTCTGCTTGGCGTTGTGGGTGGCGAAGCAGTACCAGGGGCGACCCCGGAGGCAGGATCGACACTCCCCGCAGACGGCCCGCCAGTTCAGGATCACGAAGTCACCGGGCGCCACGTTCGTGACCCCTTCCCCGACCTCCTCGACTATGCCCGAGGCCTCGTGGCCCAGCAGGAACGGAAATTCGTCGTTGATGGCGCCCTCGCGGTAGTGGAGGTCCGTGTGGCAGACCCCACATGCCTGGACGGCCACGAGGACCTCACCCGGGCCCGGGTCCGGGACCTGGATGGTCTCGACGGTGACCGGCTCACCCTTGGCTCGGGCGACTACGGCCCGGACGCTGTGCGGCATGACTCTCCCCTGGGTTCCACAGGTCGACCCGAGGTCGACCCGACGACCGCCGGACGCTAACAGGTGGCCGTTCTGTCCTCCCTGAAGCGGTGGCGGGTGGTCCCCGGTCGGCCGATGAGGGTCGCCGCCTCGCCGCATGCTGACGGAGGCGGTGATCCGCACCTATCGTCACGGTGCGACGGGCCGACCCCGGGGAGGCATGAATGAAGGTTGCGATCACCGGGGCCTCGGGGTTCCTCGGCTCCCACTGCATGGCAGCGGCCGTGGCCGCCGGTCACGAGGTGAGGGCGGTGGTACGCAACCCAGTCAAGGTCCGCTCGGCGGCGGTCCTCCACGACCTCGACCCCGACGGAATCCAGGTCGTCCTGGCCGACCTGACCGACCACGAGGCCCTTCGGGCGTCGCTGGACGGGGTCGACGCCCTACTCCATGCAGGTGCCGTGTTCAGCCTGGACCCCCGTCAGGGCCGCCAGATGCGTTCGGTGAACCCGGCCTCGACAGCCGTCCTCCTGGATGCCGCGGCCGAGCGGGACCTCCGACGGGTGGTCCACGTCTCCTCCATCGGCGTGTACGCGGCGTCCCGCACGGTTCTGGGCCCAGAGACCCCGACCGGCCCGGAGTGCGGGCCCTACACCGGAAGCAAGATCGAGGCCGACGCCCTGGCCGTGGCCCACCAGGAGGCCGGACGTCCGGTGGTGGTCGTCTGTCCCGGCGGGATAATCGGCCCGCTGGATCCCAGTCCGGACCTGAGCGACTCCATGGCCACAGTGCTCGACGGCCTGCGACGCTCCCGGGTTCCGATGCCCTCCGGAGCCTGCTTCGGCATGGTCGACGTCAGGGACGTCGCTGCCGTCTGCGTGGGTTCCCTCACGAACGGACCGGCGCCGGCCCGGCACCTCCTGGCCGGACACCTGATCGGACCGGCCGACATGCTGAGAATGGCGTCGAACCTGACCGGCCGTCCGGTACGAATCTCCAACTTTCCGGCACCGCTGCTCAGCCTGACAGGCGTCCTCTGCGACCTGGTCGGACGAGCGACCGGCCGCAGGATGCCGCTGGGCCGGGAGGTGGCCCGGATGACCACGGCCAACATGACCGCCGGTGGCCTTCAGGAGGTCGACCAGCAGAGCGCTGCGGACGCTTTCGGTTTCCCGGCGACGCCGCTCGAGACGACCCTCGCCGAGACCATCTCGTGGCTGCACTCGGCAGGGCACCTGACGGACGTCCAGGTGGGCCGGCTGGCCCGCTGACCCCCAACCGTCGGCACGCAGGTCCGTGCCGACCGCGCCCGGAGGAGTTCAGGCCTCCTGATCGGAGCGGACACCGCGCACCACCATCACCACCAGCACGACCGCGACGGCTACGAGCGCCATGGTCGCCGGCATGGCGACCTCCTCGGGCGAGGGGTGGCCCACCCCGACCGGGGATCCCCCGTGGAGATGGCCCGCTGTTCCGAGCAGGTGGTGGGCCAGGAGGGCGCCGAGGAGCACCGATCCGGTTCCGATGAGTGCCGACGTGGCCATCATGGCCGGTACCCGGCGGACGAGCATGGCGGCGGCGGCCGGTGGGGCGACCAGGAAGGCGAAGACCAGCAGGCTGCCGACCGCGTTGAACGAGGCGGTGACCGACAAGGCGACCAGCAGAAGGAAGGCCAGCTCCGTCAACCGGGGCCGCATCCCCATGAGGCGTGCCTGGACCTCGTCGAAGGTGAGGACCAGCAGGGCACGGTGGAACACGAGGGCCACCAGGACCGCCACGCCCACCAGCACCGCCTGTCGCAGCAGGTCGGTCGGAGATGTGTCCAGCAGTGCTCCGAAGAGCATCTCCTGCAGGTCGTGCTCGTCGATTCCGTCCGCAGCTGCCACCAGCACGACCGTCAGCGCAAGCATCCCGACCAGGAGGAGGCCGATGGCCGACTCACCGGGGAGCGGTGAACGGCGCTGTATCCCACGGACACCCACCGCCATGGCCGCCGCAGCCACCAGAGCGCCGGCGGTCGGGTTGCCACCCAGCAGATAGGCGGCTGCGACACCGGGCAGGATTCCATGGCCCAGGGCCTCGCCCAGGTAGGTGGTTCCACGCAGCACCACCCAGGTACCGACCACCGACGTCACGAGAACGGTGAGCAGGCCTGCCAGTACCGCACGCTGCAGGACGGGATCGCCGATGAAGGGCTGCACCCACCACTGCCAGGGATCGGTCAGGAACTCCATGCCTACGGTCACCTCGACCGGGATAGCCGACCGGTTGGGGGTCGGAAGGATTGAGAACGAGTCTCAATCGTATGGCGTGGCGGGCACAGGGCGACGTTCAGGCGATTACGGCCCCCGTCCGCCGGGGCGACCCTCAGGAGGGCCAGGCCTCACGGAGGCGTCGCCACGACCCACTGAGGGCCTCCGGAAGCACACGGAGGTCAGCGGTGGTGGTGGTGAAATTCGTATCACCGGCCCAGCGGGGCACCACGTGGACGTGGAGGTGGCCGGGTACGCCGGCTCCAGCCGCCGCACCCAGGTTCAGGCCCACGTTCACGCCACCCGGTGAGAACGCCGACTCGACGGCGGCCACCGCATCGCGAACCGTTGCCCAGAGCTCGTCGTGCTCCCCATCGGTAAGGCCGGCAAGGGCCGGCACGGCGCGTCGGGGCAGGACTATCAGGTGTCCGCTCGTGTACGGGTATGCGTTCAACAGGGCGAAACAGGTTGGACCCCGGTGGATGATGAAGGTCTCGGAATCGTCCAGACCGCTCTGCTCGATGGCCTCGAAGAGGGTGGAGCCCTCGGGCACCGTGGTCCCCGGGACCTCGGGCTGGATGCCATCGCCCAGCGCCGACACGTATGCGTGCCGCCAACCGGCCCAGAGTTGGTCGAGGCGACTCAGGACTTCGACTCCACCGCTGCTGCGAGTCGCCCGACGAACTCGTCAAGGGGTAGGTCCCGCTCGGGAGCCTCGGCTCCGCGGGCGTTGTCTCCCACCGTGCCGTTGGCCAGGTCATCGTCGCCCACCACCACCACGTGGGGAACCTTGGCAACCTTGCCGGCACGGACCCGCTTCCCCAGGGGTTCTTCCGCCGGGGCCAGCTTCGCCCGGAAACCCTCGGCCGAGAGGCGATCCACGACCGACTCCGCATAGGCCTGGTGCTCCTCGGCAACCGGAAGGACCCTCACCTGCTCGGGAGCCAGCCAGAGTGGGAAGGCTCCGGCATAGTGCTCCAGGAGCACTCCGAAGAACCGTTCGATGGAGCCCATGAGGGCCCGGTGGATCATCACAGGTTGATGGCGACCGCCGTCGGCGCCCACGTACTCCAGCCCGAACCTCTCCGGAAGGTTGAAGTCCAACTGGATGGTGGAGAGCTGCCAGGGGCGGCCGATGGCGTCGGTGACGTCGACGTCGATCTTCGGCCCGTAGAAGGCGCCGCCGCCCTCGTCGACCACGTAGTCCAGGCCGGCCGCCTCCAGGGCGGACCGCAGGCCGTCGGTGGCCGTCTCCCAGAGGGCGTCCTCCCCCACCGCCTTGCCCTCAGGTCGGGTCGAGAGCTTGGCCTGGAACTCCTCGAAGCCGAAGGCCCTGAGCACGCTGAGGGTGAACTCCAGCAGGGAGGCGAGCTCGTCGGGAACCTGCTCGGGCGTGCAGAAGATGTGGCTGTCGTCCTGGGTGAAGCCCCGGCTCCGCATGAGGCCGTGGATGACACCGGAGAGCTCGTAGCGGTAGACGGTGCCCAACTCGAAGAGCCGACTGGGCAGGTCCCGGTAGCTCCTCTGTCCACTCTGGTAGATCGCCACGTGGAATGGGCAGTTCATCGGCTTCGGGTAGTAGGTGGCCCCGTCCAACTCCATGGGCGGGAACATGCTGTCGGCGTAGAAGTCGAGGTGGCCACTCGTCTCCCAGAGCACCGCCTTGGCGATGTGCGGGCTGTAGACGAAGTCGTAGCCGCCGGCCTCGTGGCGGTCACGGCTGTAGTCCTCGATCAACTTCCGGACAAGTGCGCCCTTCGGGTGCCAGACGGCCAGCCCCGGCCCCAGGATTTCCGGCCACGACACCAGGTCCAGCTCGGCAGCCAGTCGTCGATGGTCCCGCTTCTCGGCCTCGACCAGTCGGTGGAGGTGCCCCTTGAGGGCCTTCTTGTCAGCCCAGGCGGTGCCGTAGATCCTCTGGAGCATCGGCTTCGTCTCGTCGCCACGCCAGTAGGCACCGGCGACCTTCTGGAGGGCGAAGTGTCCGAGGCGCCCGGTGGAGGGAACGTGCGGGCCGAGGCAGAGGTCGATGAAGCCCTCGCCGTTGCGGTAGTAGGTGACTGAACCATCGGTCGACGCCTCGCCGGCCAACTCGCCGGTGGCGGCGCCCGACGTGACCTGCTCGATGATCTCCTGCTTGTAGGGGTGCCCGGAGAACAGCTCCAGCGCCTCGTCCGCTTTGGCCTCATGGCGTTCGAAGGCCTGGTCGGCGTCGATGACCTGGCGCATACGCGCTTCGATCGCCTCCAGGTCCTCGTTGCTGAAGGTGGCGCCACCGGGCAGCTCGAAGTCGTAGTAGAAGCCGTCCCGGATCGGTGGGCCGATGGCGTAGGTGGCGCCGGGCCAGAGCTCCAGCACGGCCTGGGCCAGCACGTGGGCCGTCGAATGCCGGATGGTGTGGAGCCCGTCATCGCTGGTCGCTGTGATGATCGAGACCGTGGACCCGTCCGGCAGGACCCGGTCGAGGTCACGGGCATCGCCGTCGACGGTTACGACCAGGGCCGCCTTGGCCAGGCCGGGACCGATGTCGGCGGCCAGGTCTGCGCCGGTGGCCCCCTCTGGCAGCTTGCGCGTGGAGCCGTCGGGAAGGGTGATCGTGAGTTCCGCCATAGCGGGTCAGGCCTCCTGGTGGTTCGTCTGCATGCTCGACGTCGGGAATCCACCCGTCGAACCGGCCGTGTCCAGAATCCCCATGTCCATTCCGAGATGGTATGGGAGTTCCCCGTCCGGAACGCAGACGATACCGACCCTCCCCTCCCCGACCGTCCACCCGGCCCGGCCCTAGGATTCCGAACCGAACGACCGACCGGGACAACCGGCAACTACGAAAGGTTCAGGCACGTGGGGATCGTCGACGGCAAGCGACTGCTCATCACCGGGGTGCTCACCGATGCATCCCTGGCCTTCTCGGTGGCCCGGCTGGCCCAGGAGGAGGGCGCCGAGGTGGTGCTCACCGGGGCGGGCAGAGGCCTGCGCCTCACCGAGCGAACGGCGCGTAAGTTGCCCCATCCAGCCGAGGTGCTGGAGTTCGACGTGACCTCACGCGAGCAGACCGAGGCCCTGCGCGAACGGCTCACCGAGACCTGGGGACGGGTGGACGGCGCACTACACGCCATCGGATTCGCCCCGGAAATCTGCCTGGGCGAGGACTTCATGGCAGCCGAGTGGTCGGACGTGGCCGTGGCCATGGAGATCTCCGCCTACTCGCTCAAGACGGTGGCCGAGGTGGTGGCGCCGCTCATGACCGACGGCGGATCCATCGTCGGACTGGACTTCGACGCCCGCTTCGCCTGGCCCGCCTACAACTGGATGGGCGTTGCCAAGGCCGCCCTGGAGTCGACCTCCAGGTACCTGGCGCGTTCGCTGGGCGGGGACGACATCCGGGTGAACATCGTCGCCGCCGGTCCGATCCGGACCATGGCAGCCAAGAGCATTCCCGGCTTCGCTGCCTTCGAGGATGCCTGGGGCACCCGGGCTCCGCTGGGGTGGGACGTCAACGACTCGGAACCGATCGCACGTGCCTGCGTGGCCCTGATGTCGGACTGGTTCCCGGCCACCACCGGCGAGATGGTGCACGTCGACGGGGGCTATCACGCCATAGGCGCCTGACCCGGGTTCGAACCGACGGCCCAGGTCCCCAACTCAGTCGTAGAGCGAGACGTTGCTCCCAGCCCGGTCCGTGCAGTGGGCATCGGTCAGGGGATACGGGTTGACGGCGTTCTGTGCACCACCCGGGTGGTACTCGAAGTGCAGGTGGACTCCCTGGGCGTTGCCGCTGTCGCCCATGTAGCCGATCACGTCACCGGCCTCCACCTCGCCCTCCCGGCCGTACGCAGAGAGGTGGGCCCCGTAGTAGTAGTCGCCGTCAGCGGCCACCAGGTCGAAGGACCGCCCCCCGACGCTGTCCCACCGGTAGGAGACGGCACCGGCCACCGGCGCAAGGATCGGGTCGTGGCGCTTGCCGACGAGGTCCACGCCCTCGTGGCTCCGCCCGCCTGATCGTGGAGCCCCCCAGGTGTCGCGGAACTTCGTGCGTGCGCCGATCGGACACGCCCAGTCAGCCGACGTGATCTGGCGGACCACCGCCGAACGGTTGCTCCGGGTGTGGGCACCACGCCTGAGTTGCCTCCGACTGGTCTCCGAGAGGCCATCGAAGACGTCGTCGTAGGTGGACCGCATGCGGTCGGCGTCCCTCACGATGTCGGCGACCATCCGGTTCACCTGCAGGAGCGCCGCAGCCGCCGACCTCTGCCTGGATCGTGCGGAGGCGAGCAGGCGGGCCATCGAGCGATAGCGGGTCTCAGCCTCGGCCAGGCCCGCCACGGCCAGCGGCAACACGTCAGAGGCGGCCTCGATCAGCGGCAGCAGCCCCGCATCCCGCTCGATGACGAGGGCCCGTGACGGGTCGCTGGTGAAGACCACGGACCGTTCCGACACCTGGGCGACGGCAGTCGAGGGAAGGGCCAGGAGGAGCGCGACGGACGCGCCGACCAGGCCGGGGAGGCGGGACACCGCCGGATTCTATCCGCTGGTTGATTCCCGACCGTGACAGGCCGGTATGGCCCCGGTCACGGCGTTCCCTACTCGGACTCGTCGGGAATCTCCCCCACGAGTTCCTCTACCACGTCATCCATGGACAGGATCCCCACCCAGGATCCGGAACCATCCACGACCACCGCCATCTGGCTGCGGGATCGCCGCAGGCCCTGCAGGACGTCGTCCAGCAGGAGGTCCGTGTGCAGCACCAGCAGGCTGCGCATCGACTCCAATGGCACCGGCTCGTCCCGAGCCTCGGGTGGAAGCCTGAGCAGGTCCTTGGCGTGCACCATGCCCACGACCTCACCCGTGCGTCGATCCAGCACCGGAAGTCGGGTGTGGCCACTGGAGGCCATGACATCCTCCACCTCCACCAGCGGTAGCCGCCTGTCCACGGCCACCACCGACGGCCGGGCCACCATCACAGATGCCGCCGTCTGCCGTCCCAGGTCCAGCACACCTGTCAACAGGTCGTGCTCGAAGCTTTCGATGAGTCCTTCATCGCGCGACGCGTCCAGCAGGGCGGTGAGTTCCGGCGCTCCGACCGCCCGGCGGATCTCGTCGACGGGCGTGAGGCCGAAGGGCCGTACCGCCATGGCGGCCAACCGGTCGACTACGACGATTCCGGGTCTCAGGACCGCGACGAACGCCCCGTGCAGCCGAACCGTCCAGCGAAGCGTCCGCTCCGGATCGGCAATCGCGAAGTTCTTCGGAACCAGCTCACCGAACAGCATCTGGAACACGGCGACCAGCCCGATCGCCAGCACCAGTGCCGTCGTGGACGACACACCTGACGGCAGGCCGGCGGCATCGGCCAGGGACTCGAGGTGACGTCCGATCGTCGGCTCGGCCAGGATGCCCAGGGCGATGCTGCTCACCGTGATTCCCAGTTGCGCCCCCGACATCTGGACCCTCAGGTCCCGTCGTGCGGCCAGAGCCCTGGATGCCGACACGGAGCCCTCCGCCGCTGCCGCCTCGAGGCTGGACGGACGTGCCGCCACCAGGGCGAACTCGGTCGCCACGAACAGTGCGTTCACGGCCACGAGGGCTACGACGACCAGCAGCGAGAGCAGGATCATGTGGAATCCCCGCCGTCGGGAGGAACGACGATCCGGAGCGTGGCGATCCGCCGACCCTCCACTGCCACCACCTCGATCTTCCAGCCTTCGTGCTCGACCATCGCCGTCGGCTGCGGCAGTCGCCCCAGGCGTTGGAGGACGAAGCCGGCGAGGGTCTCGTACGGGCCCGGAGGCAACCGGAGTCCGGTGATGTCCGCCACCTCGTCCAGGTTCAGTCGACCCGACACGACGTTGCGTCCCGGCCCGTCCAACCTGGTGCGCACCACCCGGGTGTCGTGCTCGTCGTCGATCTCGCCGACTATCTCCTCAAGGGCGTCCTCCACCGTGACGATTCCCGCCGTACCCCCGTGCTCGTCGACCACGACGGCCATGTGGCCCCGGTGCTCACGCAGGTCGGCGAGCAGGTCATCCAGGAAGCGGGTCTCGGGAACGGCAAGCACGTCATGCATCAGCTCGACGACCGGGGCATGCCCACGCAACGCTGCCGGCCTCCGCAGGAGGGACTTCACGTGTACCACGCCCACGACGTGGTCGAGATCGGATTCGAAGACCGGAAAGCGCGAGTGGCCGGTCCTCGTCGACCTCTCCAGGAGGTCAGCCCCAGTTGCGTCCAGACGGAGTGCCTCCACGTCCAGCCTCGGTACGAGCACGTCGGCAACCATCTTCTCGCTGAACCGGATCGATCGGGTGAACAGCTCCACGTCGGAACTGTCCAACGTGGCGTCCGAGGACTCCCGCACCAGGTCACCCAGCTCGTCGAGCGTGCGCGAGGAGCCCAGTTCCTCGCGTGGCTCCACCCCCACCCACCGCAGGACCGCATTGGCCGACCCGTTCAGGACCACGACGACAGGTCGCACGACCACCCCGTAGGCGAGCACCAGCGGAGCCAGTCGACGCGACACCGCTTCCGGCGCCGCAAGGGCCACGTACTTTGGCACCTGCTCCCCCAGCACCATGTGCAGCAGTGCAGCAGCTGCGATGGCAATGACCACGGAAAGGCCGGTGGGGTGCTCACCACCGGTGATGATCCGAGCCGCCGTCGGCTCGGCCACGAAGCCGAGGAGCAGGGCCGAGAGGGTGATCCCGAACTGGGCTCCCGAGAGGTGCGAGGTGAGACGCCGGGTAAGGGCCCTCACCCGGCGTGCCGCCGGATCCGTCCCGGCTGCTGCCTCCACCCGGGCGCGGTCGACGGCCACCAGGCTGAACTCGGCGGCCACGAAGAAGGCATTGACGACCAGGAGCAGGAGGACCGCGGTCAGGCCGACGAGGATGGACATCTGGAGGGGATCCTAATGACCGACGCCCGTCGGCCCGGAGCCTCCCGGAGTCCGCCCGACTCGGGGTCGTATCAGGTAGTTCGATACCCTAACCATCATGGCTGATGCGCGACATGGCGAGGAGATGGCGCCCACGGCCGACGATCCGGACGACGACGGCCAACAGTTGGTGGCGGCGGCGCGTGCGGCGGCCAAGCTGGCACGCCAGGTCACCATCCCCCTCGGTGAGATCGACCTCAGCCTCCCCCAGTACCGGGTCCTCGCCTTCCTGGACGAGGGTGGAGCCGCTCCATCGGACCTGGCCGGTCGCCTGTCGGTGAGTCGCCCGTCGGTGACAGCCCTAATGGACGGCCTGATCACCCGCGGCCTGGTGGAACGCCATCCCGACCCCGAGGATGGCCGACGGGTCACCCACCACCTCACCGGTGACGGCCGAACCGCCCTGCAGCGCGCCGACCGGGCGGTCGGTGACCGGCTGGTGCTCATAGGCGCCCACGTGCACGCCGGCGACTCCCACCGTCTGATCGCCAGCCTCGCCCGCTTCGGCGAGGCCATCCGGGCCGCCCGGGCCGCCGGCGCCGCGTGACCGCGGCATCGAAGCGCACCCCAACGGCAGCACACGTCGACCCGGACCCCTCGAAGGGCTGGTTCCGACGACTCCTGCCCGTCATCCGGGCCCGACGTGCAACCTTCATCGTGGTGCTGGTGACCGGGCTATCCGGCCTGGCACTCCAGGTATCGGTACCGATGGTCCTGCGTCGAGCGGTCGACGTCGCCGTGGACCAGCGTGCAGGTGGGCTGGAGGGCAACGTCCGCCTACTTGTCGTGATGGCCGTCGCCTCCTTCGGCCTCCGCTTCGCGTACAGGTACCTGCTCTTCGGGACGGCGTGTCGGATCGAGACCGACCTGAGGTCGCAGATCTACGACCACCTGACCAGGCTCTCGTTCTCGTTCTACGACCGGGTGGCGGGTGGGGAGGTCATATCGCGGGCCAATTCCGACATCCGCTCCATCCAGCTACTCCTGGCCTTCGGCCCGCTGGCCGGCCTCTCGGCGATCAGCTTCCTGATGGCCTTCGGGTTCATGCTCAGCATCCACGTCCCCCTGGCGCTCGTCACGGTGTCGACGATGCCGTTCGTGTACGTACTCGGACAGAGGCTCAGGGACCAGGTCTTTCCCCTCTCGTGGGTGACCCAGGGACGGATGGCCGAGGTGGCCATGGTCGTCGACGAGAACATCAACGGAACCCGGGTGGTGAAGTCGTTCGCTGCCGAGTCGGACCAGATCGCCCTGCTGTCCATGGTCGCCGACCGTCTCCGCTGGTCGGCGACCGCCCTCGTAGAGGCCCGGGCACGCTTCAATCCCCTCATCGAGGCGCTGCCACGACTAGGGATGGCCCTCGTCCTCCTCTATGGCGGGCACCTCGTGATCGACGGGGAGATCGGCGTCGGCTCGCTGCTGGCATTCAGCGCGTACGTGACGATGATCTCGGTGCCGTTCAGGATGTTCGGCTTCGTGCTGCTCCAGGCCCAGAGGGCGGCAGCCTCGGCCCTGCGCATCTACGAGATCCTGGACGAGAAGCCGGCGATAGTCGACAGGCCCGGGGCCCGACCCCTCTCCGCCCCCCGGGGAAGGGTCGAGTTCCGGAACGTCACGTTCAGGTACCCCGGGGCCGCGGACGGGGAGTCGCCCGCAGTCCTGGATGGCTTCGACCTGGTCATCCAGCCCGGCGAGACGGTTGCCATCGTGGGCCGGACCGGATGCGGCAAGTCCACCGTGGCCCGACTCCTCCCACGCTTCTACGACGTCGACGGCGGAACGATCCTCATCGACGGCCACGACGTACGCGACCTCACCCTCGCCAGCCTCCGCACCCACGTCAGCCAGGTGCCTGACGAGGCGTTCCTGTTCTCCAGCACGCTCCACGACAACATCGCCTTCGGAAGGCCCGAGGCCCCACGCCACGAGGTGTTGGCAGCCGCGCGCGTGGCCCAGGCCGACGGGTTCATCGGAAACCTCGAACACGGCTTCGACGAGGTGGTCGGCGAACGCGGCTACACCCTGTCGGGCGGACAGCGCCAACGGATCTCCATCGCCCGCACCGTGCTGGCCAACCCGGCGATCCTGATCCTGGACGATGCCACCAGCGCCGTGGACGTCCGGACCGAGGAGGGCATCCACCACGGCCTGGAAGGCCTCCTGGCTGGACGCACGACCATCGTCATTGCCCACCGGCTGTCCACGATCAGCCTCGCCGACCGGGTCGTCCTCATGGAGGGCGGCCGCATCGTCGCCGATGGGACCCATGCGCGCCTGCTGGCCACCGAACCCCGCTACAGGGCGATCGTCGCCCAGGTCGAGGACCGGGAGGCGGGGGCCTGATGGGTGGCGGACACGGCTTCTTCACCGGACCCTCCTCGGTCCAGGCCAACGCTCAGGCCGGCCTGCCATTCGCCGAGGTGCCCGAGGAGCTCCGCAGCCGGATAGCCGACGTCCTCAGGAACGAACCGGAACACCCGCAACCCACGGTCCGGTTCTCGCACCGCGACTGGGATCGACGTCCGTTCGGGCTGAGGACCTTCCTGACTCCGCACGCCGGCGGACTCCTGGTGGCCCTGCTCCTCGTGCTGGCCGAGGTGGGACTGCTCCACGTCGGACCACTCCTCACGCAGATCGGCATCGACCGCGGCGTCCTGGCCGGAGACCGGAGCGTGCTGTTCACCGTTGCCCTTGCCTACCTCTGTGCCGTAGGGCTCTCGACGGTCGCCTCCTGGTTCCGGACCCGCTTCACCGGCCGCCTGGGCGAACGCCTCGTGTACGAGCTACGGGTGAGGGTCTTCAGCCACTTCCAGCGCCAGTCCCTGGACTTCTTCACCCTCGAGAAGTCCGGCGTCCTGATGACCCGGATGACCAGCGACATCGAGGCCCTCACGGTGCTCATGCAGGAGGGCCTGGTCAACTTCTTCGTGCAGGGCATGACGCTGGTCGTCATCACCGCCTACCTGGTGTACCTGGACCCGACGCTCGCCCTGGTCTGCCTCCTGGCCGTGGTCCCGGTCAACGTCGTCCTCACGATGTGGTTCCGACGGGTTTCGCTCGTCGGCTACCTACGGGTACGGGACAGGATCGCCGACGTGCTGGCGAACCTCTCCGAGAGCCTGGCCGGCATACGGGTGATCACCGCCTTCAACCGCCGGGACCACGAGATGGCCCGTCACCAGCGGATCATCGACGCCCACCTGGACGCCAACCTCTACACCGGGCGGGCCCAGGCACTGTTCGGGCCAGGAACCGAGTCCATAGGCATCCTGACGCAGGCCATCGTGCTGCTGGTCGGAGGCCGCATGGCGCTGCGGGGCGAGGTGTCGCTCGGCGAGCTGACGGCCTTCCTGCTCTTCCTCACGTCGTTCTTCGCCCCGGTCCAGACACTCGTCCAGTTGTACAACCAGTACCAGCAGGGCAGTGCCGCCGTGGTGAAGCTCCGGGAACTCCTGGCCAGGGAACCCAGCGTTCCAGAGCGGTCCGATGCCATTGACCTGCCACCGATCCGGGGGGCGATACGCCTGGAGGGGGTGACCTTCGGTTACGACCCTGACCACCTGGTGCTGCGTGACGTGGACCTGGAGCTGGCTCCGGGTGAGGTGCTCGCCGTGGTCGGCCCGACCGGCGCGGGCAAGTCGACCATCGCCAAGCTGATAACCCGTTTCTACGATCCGACGTTCGGACACGTCACCATCGACGGCTACGACCTCCGCGACGTCTCCATCGACTCGCTACGGAGCCAACTCGGCGTGGTCCCCCAGGAACCGTTCCTGTTCAACGGGACGATCCGGGACAACGTCGCCTTCGCCCGCCGCGACGCCACCGACGAGGAGGTCATGGATGCCTGCAGGGCGGTCGGCCTGCAGGGCCTGATGGACCGGATGCCGGACGGCATGGACACCCCGATCCACGAGCGTGGCGCCTCGCTCTCGGCAGGCGAACGTCAGCTGGTGGCCCTCGCCCGGGCGTTCCTGGCACGCCCCCGGGTGCTCGTCCTGGACGAGGCCACCTCGAACCTGGACCTGCTCTCCGAATCGGTGATCGAGCAGGCCCTGGATTCGCTCCTGGAGGGCCGGACCGCCATCCTCATAGCGCACCGCCTGGCCACCGCCATGCGGGCCGACCGCATTGCGGTGGTGGACGATGGTCGGATCGTGGAGCACGGAACCCATGATGAGCTGGTGGCCCTCGGCGGGCATTATGCCGACATGGTCGATACCTGGCTGCGACACGCCGAGCACCTCCCGGCCGACAGTTGAGCGGCCTGCAGCTGGCCTCCGGCCTCGTCGTCTACGCCATCGGATGCACCCTCCAGGGTGTGCTGGGATTCGGTGCAGGCCTGTTCGCCGTCCCGATCCTCGCCCTCATCCACCCGGACTTCGTTCCGGGACCGGTCCTGATGCTGAACCCGCTGTTGAGCGGGCTGCTCAGCGTGCGGGAACGCGGATCGGTGGATCGGCAAGGCCTCAGGTGGGCGCTGACCGGTCGGGTGCCGGGGGTGCTGCTGGGGGTTGTCGCCCTGACCATGGTCGCCGAGGAGCGGCTCGGCGTGCTGTTCGGCGTGCTGCTGCTGCTCTCGGTGGCCCTGAAGGTCAGTGGGGTGCACACCGGGCGCACACCCCGGAGCCTCATGGTGGCCGGTGGGCTGAGCGGGTTCATGGGCACAACGGTGGCCGTCGGCGGGCCTCCGATCGCCCTCGCCTTCAACGACCTGCCGGGGCCGGTCATGCGAGCCACCCTCTCGACCTACTTCCTCATCGGAACCACGATCTCCCTCGTCGTGCTGGCCCTCGCAGGCCATTTCGGGACGTCCGACATGGTGCTCGCAGCCTGGCTGGTGCTGCCCGCTCTGGTGGGGGTAGCGCTCTCAGGGCCGCTCCGGGCCCCGCTGGACCGCGGTTGGCTGGCGCCGGCCGTGTACGTCCTGTCCTCTGTCGCCGCCGTGGTCCTGCTGGTCCGGTCCCTCGCCTGACGGGCGGTCGGCCCGTCACATGCCGGCGCCTGGCCGTAGGGTCGGCGATGTGCCCGAGCCCGTCCTCCAACTCACCGGCGTCGGCCGACGAGTCGACCTGACCAGGATGCTGGATGGGGTGGACTGGCGGATCGACCCGGGCCAGCACTGGGTGGTGCTCGGGCCCAACGGCTCGGGAAAGAGCACGCTGCTGAGGATCGCCGGCCTCCACCTGCACCCGACAGAGGGAACGGTACGCGTCCTTGGAGAGACCCTCGGCCGGACCGACGTCCGCAGGCTGAGGAGGCGGATCGGGTACGCGTCGGCCTCACTCGCCGACTCCTTCCGTCCCGGCATCACCGCCGGAGACGTGGTCATGACGGCGCTCCACGGGGCCCTCGAGCCGTGGTGGCACGACTACACGGACGACGACCGCGACCGGGCCCGCGCCCTGCTGGGCCGGATCGGGTGCGGCGACCGCGCCTGCCAGGCCTTCGGGACGCTGTCCTCAGGCGAGCGACAACGCGTCCTGCTGGCCAGGACCCTGATGCTCCAGCCGGACCTGCTGCTCCTGGACGAACCGACAGCCGCTCTGGACCTGGGTGGCCGGGAAGCCCTGGTGGCAACGCTGGCGGACCTGGCCGCGGACCCCTCCACGCCCCCGATGGTGCAGGTCACGCACCACGTGGAGGAGATCCCGCCGGGTTTCACGCACGCCCTCCTCCTGGAGGCGGGCCGGGTGGTCAACGCCGGCCCACTGGCCGACGTGGTCACGGAACAGGCCCTCTCCAGTTGCTACGGCCTGGACCTCCGCCTCACGCAGGCGGCCGGCCGATGGGCAGTCCGGGTGAACGGATCCGGCCGCTGATGCTTCGCCACGCCCTCCTCATCACAGGTGGACCCGCCCCCCGCAACATCGGGGTGCTTCCCAAGGCCGACCTGGTCATCGCCGCAGACGAGGGCTTCGACAATGCCAGGTCCCTTGGGATCCACGTGGACCTACTGGTCGGCGACCTGGACTCGGCCTCTCCGGGGGCGGCGGATCAGGCACCGGCCGTGGAGCGGCACCCGGTGGACAAGGACGAGACCGACCTGGAGTTGGCCCTCGCCGCGGCCCTGAATGCCGGCATGACGTCGGTGACCGTTGTGGGCACGATCAGCGGAAGGGTGGACCACGCGCTGGGAAACCTCCTGGTCGTTGCCGCAGACCGCTGGGCCGGCATCAGGATCGACCTCAGGATCGACGGCACACGGGCCTGGGTGGTGCGCGACCGGGTGGAGATCCGCGGAACGGTCGATGACCTGGTCAGCCTGCTGGCCATCGGTGGTCAGGCGACCGGTGTCACCACCACCGGCCTGGCGTGGCCGCTGTCCGACAGCGTGCTGGATCCGGGGGCGGGCCTCGGCCTGTCCAACCGGATGGCCGACCCGACGGCGACGGTGGAGGTCGCCAGCGGGGTGGTCATCGTCTTCATGTCGACCACCAAGGGCCCCTAGCCGCCAAGGTCAGGTGCCGCACTGGTCGGTGGCGGGTTCGCCGGCCACCCGTGCCTCCAGCCACGCCGTGAGGTCGTCCAGGTATGCCGGAACGACCGAGCCGTGACCCTCTCCCTCGTAGACGCGCCGTTCCAACGGCGCGTGGTCGGCGAAGGCACACAACTGGGCGAACAGGGCTGCGCTGCTGACCACCGGGATCTGCTCGTCCTGATCGCCGTGGAGGATCACCACCGGCACCTGGTTCGGCAGCTGGTTGGTGTCGTTCTCCATGATCCGGGCGTTCCACGCCGGGATGGCGAAGATGTCATCGATGCTGACCAGTTCCTCGTACGGGATCTCGTTGAAGACGTCGAAGATGTGGTCGGTGCAACCCTTCTCGAGCTCGTCCAGGAGGTGCAGGTTGGCTGGGTTCATGACCCCCTCCAGGTCCAGCTCGTCGTAGGTGGCAGCGAGGCTGGCGGCCGCCATCACCAGGTAGCCCTGGTAGGCGGAACCCTGAAGGAAAGCGGACAGAAGCGGGAACTGGGATGGCGGTGCACCGGCGGCGACCCCGACCAGGTCCAGGTCGGGGGCTAGGTCCTGCCAGCGTTCGGCCACGTGCATTGCGGCGTGGCCTCCCTGGGAGTGTCCCCACACCACCAGCGGGCCGTCGGCTCCCACGCCGGGCATCGTCTGGGCGGCCCTGACGATGTCGAAGACCCCCCGGGCCTCGCTCTCGCCCACGTGGTACGGGTGGATGCCCGGCCCGCCCATTCCCTCGTAGTCCGTCGCGGTCACGACCCAGCCAAGCTCCAGGTACCTGGCAATGAAGGCCAGGGAGACGCCGTCCGGGAAGTCCAGCGAGGGGGCGCACTGGTCGGCCATTCCGGTGGTGCCGTGGGCGACCGAGAGCACGGGCCGCGGTCCGTCAGCGTCGCCGGACGGCGCGGCGATGATTCCGGTCACCTCGATTGGCTCGCCCGCCACCGACGTGGACCGGTAGACGACCCGCCAGGCCACGCCCAGGTCACCGATGTCCACCGGCTGGCTGGACAGCAACGTGCCGGGTACATCGGCGGTGGTCGTCGTCGGGACGGCGGTCGTGGGTGGTGACGTCGTGGGTGGCACCGTCGTGGTCGGCTCAGCCGTCGTATCCAGTGCCGTCGTGGTCGGAGCGGCCGTCGTGGTCGGCGCGACGGTCGTAGGGGGTGCCGTCGCCGGCGAAGCGGTGGTCGTCGCCGCGGCCACGGCAGCGGTGGTCGGCACCACCGCCCGTTCGGTCGACGAAGAGCAGCCCGACGCCAGCATGGCGGAGGCCAACAGGACTGAACGGATCACCTGGCTACGGCGCACTAGGCGTCCTTTCACGAATCGGGTTCCTCGCGAGTCTCTCCCGGTCCGTGCATGAACACTCAATCGAAGATCCGACCCTTGGGGGTTCGACGACTGTCTCGTAGTGCGCACCCGCTGTGCCGGGACATGACAGATCGCCACCGAGGGCAGCCATACGATGGGTAGGTGACCGCCTCCGCCACCATTCTGGACGCCATAGGCGACACCCCACTGCTGAAGCTCAACCGCGTGACCGACTCGCTCGATGCGGACATCTTCGTGAAGTGCGAGTTCATGAATCCGGGCGGGAGCATCAAGGACCGGATGGCCCTCTGCATGATCGAGGGGGCGGAACGACGAGGTGACCTTCAGCCCGGTGGGACCATCCTCGACCAGTCGACCGGCAATACGGGACCGGCACTCGCCTTCGTCGGCGCGGTGAAGGGCTACGACGTGAGCCTGTTCCTGCCAGCCCAGTTGTCGAGTTCCTACGACCCCACGGATCGCATTCGTCTAGCCCTGCAGTACGGCTGCGAGGTGACGCCCATCGATCTGGACGATCACATGGAGGGGGCCGGACATCTGAATGGTGTGGAACGGGCTGCGGCCTTCGTGGCCATTCGGATGAAGCAGTGCCACGACCTGCAACTGGGCGACCCCTCCGTCTGGTGGGCCAACCAGCTCTGCAACGTGGACAACACCAGGGCCCACAGGGAGCACACGGGTCGCGAGATCCTCCAGCAGGTGGACGGTCCGATCGACGGGTGGGTGGCCTCGGTCGGTACGGGAGGAACCCTGCTGGGCGTCGCCCAGGCCCTGGGTGTCGGGAACCCGGGAATGAAGGTGCATGGCGTGGTTCCAGTCGATGATCCACGACTCGAATGGGTGCGCACCCGGGCCATCCACCGGGTACTGGACCGACTCGGCGTACCCGACATGCGGTTCCTGATGGAGGACCTGCTCGAGGGCGGGGTCATGGATGCGGAGGTCACCGTGCAGGACGCCGACGCCAGGGACATGGCCGACCGGCTCTGCCGCGAAGAGGGCCTGTACTGCGGTATGTCCTCAGGGGCCAACGTGCACGCAGCGATCGAGATGGCGCGGACGATGGGCGCGGGATCCAGGATCGTGACCGTTCTGGTCGACAGGCGCGACCGCTACATCTCGGAGCACCCCGACGAGCACTACGTGGTCTGATCTCCTGGCAGGTAGTTGCCATGCCCCGGCCCACGAACGGGGTACGGGGGTAACGCTGCCGGCTATCTCCTGCGGACGATCCACGCCTCCTCGGCCGGCCACTGCCTCGCCCAGTCCAGGTCCACGTACGGGAACCGGTTCTCCGCCGCGTCGGCAGGTGGCTGGATCTCGATGAGGTCCTCGATCTCGAACCCACACGACCGCAGTAGCCGAATCATCTCGCCGTGTGGGATGTGGAACTCGACTGCCGGATCACCGGGCCACTCGAAGCGGTTCATGCCGAACTGGGGACGCAACAACCGGTCACCCGCCGGGCTGGAGTCGTCCTCGGGGACGCAGAGCATCATGAGGTCCGAGTTCCCCAGGATCACCAGTCGGCCACCAGCTCGCAGCACCCGTGCCGCCTCCGGAAGCCATCGGTGGGGATCACACCAGATGGCTGCGCCGTACTCCGAGATTGCGAAGTCGAAGCTCTCGTCGTCGAACGGCAACCGTTCAGCGTCGCCGTGGACCAACGGGAAGCTCAGGTCGAACTCGTCCTGGAATCCTGCCGCTGTCGCCAACTGAAGCGCCGAGTTGTCGATCCCCACTGGACGTCCACCCCGACGGGCAAGCCACGCCGAGACGTAGGCCGTTCCGCAGCCCAGCTCCAGCGCGTCGCCTCCATCGAACGCTCCGAGTAGGCCCAAGTCGGACTCGGGAACGCCGTAGACACCCCAGTGGGGATGCTCAGCGGCCCAGCTTCGTCGACCCGGCTCCACCCAGTTGGGCGCATCGCCGTCCCACCAGGCCCGATTCGACAGCACATGGTCCACGGCCGGACGGTAGCCCCCGGTGCCTGGGCGACCCAGCTATGACCCTGAACGCGAGGATGACCAGCCTTTCGGCTGGTCATCCATGGTGGACCGTACTGGACTCGAACCAGTGAGCTCTCGCGTGTGAGGCGAGCGCCCTAGTCAGGAACCCTCTTCGCAGGTAGTCAGTCAGCACTCCTCAGAGGCCGCAGATTGGTGCGGGAGACCAGAGACGATCCATCCACCAAGGGCTGTCCATGGACCAGCGACGGTGGCCCGTCGCTGGGGGTTCAGACAGCGCGGACGTTGAGGGCTTCCGGGCCCTTCTTGCCGGGGCCGACGTCGAACTCGACGTTCTGGCCTTCGTCCAGGCTGCGGTAGCCATCGCCCGCGATGTTGGAGTAGTGGACGAACACGTCCTCGCCTCCCTCAACGGAGATGAATCCGAAGCCCTTCTCAGAATTGAAAAACTTTACGGTGCCAGTAGGCATGATTTCACTTTCGTTGCTTGTTTGTAGAACCGAGCCTTGACCGGCGCAGTTCCACAATCGTACGACCGGAACCGCCCACTTAGGCCCTGATTCTGTGGTGGACCCCGTACTGGACTCGAACCAGTGACCTCTCGCGTGTGAGGCGAGCGCTCTAGCCAACTCCTAGTCGACGACTACCTCGTTGTCGTACCGCACAATACGCCCGGCCTGTGACAGCGGGTAGTGGCCTAGGCGGAGGGTCAGTTCGGCGATCCTAGAGAGTCGAGACGGAAGATTCCGCCGGTGGCTGACAGGACGTAGATTGTCCCGTCCGATGCCCTAGAAAAGGAGACGGGGAGTTCGACGACCGCCCCTAGATCGTGGTCGGCCCAGTCGCTGCCGTCGGGGAGGAGCGCTCGGATCCGGCCATCGCAGAAGTCGCTGTAGAGGAACGCTCCATCAAGTCCCTCCAGGTTCCCGGCCCGGACGATGACCCCTCCGATGATTGAGCAGCGACCGTCATTCCCGTGGAAGTACTCGTGGACCGGGATTCGGTGGCCGTCGTTGGCCGAGCCGGCGAACTCCCGTGTTCCCTCCATGAACTTCCACCCGAAGTCAGCACCTACCGTGTAGTGGACCGCTGGGAGGAAGTCGATCTCTTCAAAGTGGTCCTGTCCGACGTCAGCGATCCAGAGGTCGCCGGTTGACGGATCCAAGTCGAACCGCCATGGGTTCCTCAGTCCGTAGGCAAGGATCTCCGGACGGGTGCCTGAGTGATCGTCAACGAACGGGTTGTCTAGCGGTATCTGATAGGGCCTACCGTCAACAGCCGTAGGGTTGATCCTCAGGATGGCGCCGAGCAGCGTGGACGTATCTTGACCGTGCCCCCAAGGGTCCCCTGCCAGCCCTCCGTCACCGAAGCCGACCAGTAGGTGGCCGTCACCGTCGATTAGGAGATGACCGCCGTTGTGGTTTGAGAAGGGCTGGGCTACTTCCAACAGCGGTCGCCCGCCCTCCTTTCCGGTGACAGGGCGACCATCCACGAGCGGGTACGCGGAGACCCGGCTGACCCAGTCGGTTCCCGTGTAGTTGACAAAGAGTTCGTGACCGGTCTTCGAGATAGTCAGTCCGAGCAGGCCACCTTCGCCGGTGGTGGTGATCCACTCGGTGAGGTCGAGCACTGTCTCGCCGACGATCAGGGACCCGTTCCCGCTGATGTCGCCCGTCCGGATCCGTCCCTCCCGCTCGGCGAGGAAGAACCCGTCACTGTTGGGCCGGTTGACCATGGCCATCGGTTGGTCGGCCTGACCTATGAGCGTGGCCACGACCGGCGCCGGTGGTACGGGCGTCGTGATGGGAGCCGCTGTAGTGGTGGTTTCCATACCGTTGCTACACGCTGACGCCGCCAGCAGGAACGTCAGTACAACCGCGTACTTCCTCACGCCCGAGTCTGTCACCCCTCCCGTGCAGTGGGCGAGCGACGTCAGGCGCCCTGGGTGTAGATACCCACAGCCGGGTTGGAGGGCTTTTCGCGAGACTGTGGTGCCAACGCAGTGCTACCAATTGAGGACCAACAGGAGGAGAGAGACGTGTCACGGAACTGGAAACGGTTGATCCTGATCGGCCTCGCTGTGCCGAACATCCTGTCAGGGTGCTGGGCCGTGTTCTCTCCAGCGAACTGGTACGAGAACTTCCCCGGTTGGTCTCCAAGAGTGGTGTCGGCACTACCACCCTTTAACGAGCATCTTGTTTTCGACACCGGTTCCGGGCTCCTCGCTACCGGACTGCTAGTACTGATAGCAGGGCTGTACCTCCGCCGCGACATCACGGTCATCGCCACGGTTGGTTATTTGGCCTTCTCCCTGCCGCACGCTGTCTTCCACCTTCAACATCCCGGTGAAGGCCTGTCAACTGCCCAAGATGCCTGGAACGTCGCCGTATTGTGGCTTGTGGTGGTTCTAGCCGGCACTGTTCTTATTGCTGAGGTCAGGCGGAAGGTGCCCTCCTGAGCAGAATTATCTGTTTCGCCATTTCCTGACGGGTCGATGGGCGCCAACAACGCCTTCGGTGTAGATACGCGCAGGTCAAGGGGTCTTTTCGTGGACCGTACTGGACTCGAACCAGTGACCTCTCGCGTGTGAGGCGAGCGCTCTAGCCAACTGAGCTAACGGTCCGCAGGCGCACGAGGGTACTGCCGACGCAGGCGCCTCCACCTGTCACGCTGCCCTCAGATGGACCCCGGGATCAACAGTCGGCAACCGAACTCGTCGGCGAACTCCACGCTCACCCGGGCATGCACCCGGCCCTGACGGTCCAGGAACCGCTGGCGGGGCACGAGCGGGAACACGCCCTCGTGCCAGATCTCCGGATGGATGTAGAGACCCTGCGTTCCGTCGAACCAGAAGGCCACCACGTCAGCCGGGGTGATGCCGTCCCCTGGCAGGGCCAGCGGGACCACGAACGCCCCGGGATCCAACGGGAAGAAGAGCTGGCCGCCGTCCGGGTGGTAGTTCAGGTGCCCGATGGTGAAGCCCGCCAACCACGGCTCGCCGTCCAGCGGCGGTCCGGCCGCCTCGGCCAGCAGGTAGTCGCCGTCCACCGCGCTGTTGAGCGCCCGGAGGGTGGAGCCCTCCCAGAAGGCGTCGAACACGCCTTCCACCGTGCCGCCCTCATCGCCGGTGTCCGGGTCGACCGGGCGCCACCCACCGGCGGGCCACCGCACGATCTCCACCTGGACCTCGGCCGGGTCGTCAAAGGTGTAGCCGTAGCCGTCGAGTGCCTCTGGCGTGCCCTGCAGGACCGGTACCTCAACGAGATCGACGCCATTGCCAGCCACGCCGCAGGACCGTATACGTCCAGCCACAGGGCGGTCAGCCCGACGGCGTCCCCGGAGGAGCCACGCAGACCTGCTCGATCAGCGTCGGCAGGACCAGGGTCACCGACCCCAGCGGGCACGGAGTCCCGGCAACCCCACGCGCCACGATGACCGGGGTCTCCACGGTGCACGGCACCACCCGGATCGTCGACGACAGCTCGACACAGGATCCGGGTCCCAGCCTCGGCGCCAGCTCGCGGCCTCCACCCATGAAGGCGGTGGCCACCACGATCCCGACCAGCAGCGCCACGACTACTAACGCGGGCCCGAATTGGAGCAGACACCCGACTGCCCGCGGTACGGGAATCGCCTGGAAGGAGTCTCCCCGCCGCCCGTGTACCGCTTCATCGACCGGTGACGTGCGGACCACCGGCTCCGGCGGCCTCCGGGCCAGGTCGTAGGCGGAGCGACGGCCCCGGTCACCCAGGACCCTCCATGCCTCGTTGACCGACGCCATCGCTGCCTCGGCCAGCCTGCGGTCCACCGTGCCCTCGGCAAGGTCCGGGTGGTGGCGACGGGCCTGCACCCGGTAGGCGGCACGGACCTGCTCGTCCGATGCCGTCATCGACACCCCGAGGGTCCGATAGTGGTCGTCGCCGTGGCCTGGCACCCGTCCACCCTATGGGCGGGTACCGGCCCACTCGCCCGCCCCGGGAAGCCGGTACCCCACGGGCTGCGCTGTCGATCCGCCTAGCGTTGTCGACATGAGCAACATCGCCTGCCCGCGCTGTGGCGAGGAGGAGTCCCTCCTGGGACGACGGGAAGGGCCGCCCGGCGACGAGACGATCACCGTGACCTGCGGGTCGTGCGACCTGGAATGGGAAAGGGACCTAACCCCCAGGTGTCCGACCTGTGGATCAGACGCCGTGCGACCCGCCCTCCAGTCGATCGTGGAGAAGTCGAGGGGAACCCAACTCTCCATCCAGTCCCTGCGGGTCGTGCACCTCTGCCCGGACTGTGACACCGAACGACTCGCCGTCTGGAACCGCTCCAACACCCCGCTCCGCCCGGCGGAGCTCCCCCACGACCCGGACTGAGACGGTTCCAGACCGGCTTCAGGCGCCGCTCCGGCAGGCCGGCTGCGGCGCTGCCGGCGGATCAGCCTTCGAGGAGCCGGGCCGCCAGCGCCTCCAGGCCGGCCACCCGGCTGCCCTTCACCAGCACGGCATCTCCGTCACCCAGCGCCAGGCCAGCAAGGTGGGCGGATGCCTCGTCGATGCCGGCCAACTGCGCCACGCCATACAGGTCGGTGCCCACGGCCAGCAGGTCGATTCCGAACCCGTCGGCCAGATCGGCGACCTCCGAGTGTGCGGTTGCCTCGTACCCGCCGAGTTCGGCCATGAGCCCGACCACGGCGATCCTGCGGCCCGACACGGCGAGGGAGGCAAGGGCCTCGAGCCCGGCGGCCATGGATGCAGGGTTGGCGTTGTAGGCGTCGTTGACGACGACCAGTCCACTCGGCGCCGTCGCCACCTCCATCCGCCACGGTGACAGTCGGGCCTCGGAGAGGCCGGCCGCCACCTCCTCGGGCGACAGCCCCAGGAATAGTCCCACGGCTGCGGCTGCAAGCGCGTTGGAAACCATGTGGGCACCGTGCACCTCGAGGTGGACCTCCGTCCGGCCCCATGGCGACTCCAGGCGGAATGCCGGACGGAGAAGATCGTCCAGGCTGACATCGCGCGCACGTACCTCACCGCGCTCGCCGAATGTGAGGATCGGACATCTGGCTCGCCCCGCCTGGCCCATCACGAGGTCGTCGTCGGCGTTGAGCACCGCACACCCGTCGGGCGGAAGGCCGTCCAGCAGCTCGCCCTTGGTGCGTGCCACCACCTCCAGGGATCCGAACGCCGAGGTATGGGCCATGGCGACCGTGGTGACGACCCCCACGTCGGGCCGGGCTATCCCGGTCAGCCGGGCTATGTCGCCCTCGGCCCGGGCACCCATCTCCAGCACCAGGAAGTCGACATCCTCGGGGGCTCCGAGGATGCTCAGCGGAACCCCGATCTCGTTGTTGAACGAACGTTCGGAGGCATGCGTGGAACCACCCTTCGAGATGACGGCTGCAGTCAGGTCCTTGACCGAGGTCTTGCCGACGCTTCCGGTCACGGCCACCACCCGGGCGGTAGTCGATGCCCGCGCTGCTGATCCGAGGTCGCACAGTGCCACGGCCGTGTCAGGTACCCGTATCGCCGTTCCAGCGCCGATGGCACCGGAGGTCAGATGCGCTCCGGCACCGCCGGCCATTGCCCCGTCGATGAACCCGTGGCCGTCCCGATCGGCCACCAGGGGTACGAACAGGCAGCCGGGCGTGACGGCACGGGAGTCCTGCGTGGCGCCGTCCAGAGTCACGTCGTCGCCGACCAACTCGCCACCGACCGCTGCGGCGACCTCCGATGCCCGAAACCTCACGGAGCGTCACCCTACGATGCCGGGGTGGTCGCCCGCCGTCGTCTCGTCGTGCTCTTCGGGGGACGCAGTGCCGAGCACGACGTGTCATGCATGTCGGCCCGACACGTGCTGGCAGCGGTGGACACCGGGCGCTACGAGGTGGTCCCCGTCGGCATCGGCAGGGATGGACGCTGGTCGCTGGCCTCGGAGGCCGCAGCGGCCCTCGCCGACGGCCGGGTGGAAGGCCTTGGAGACCGCCTCGATCCGACCGGACCATCCTGGGATCCCCTCCCCCGCCTCACGGAGCTGGCCGCCGACGGACCGATCGCAGTGTTCCCCCTCATCCATGGCCCCCTCGGGGAGGACGGAACCCTGCAGGGCCTCCTCGAGCTGGCCGACGTGCCGTACGTCGGCAGCGGGGTACTGGGTTCGGCGCTGGCAATGGACAAGCTGGCAGCCCGGGAGGTCCTCGCCCACCACGGGATCCCCCAGGCCAGGTACCGGGGACTCCACGCCGACCGCCTGGACGAGCCGGGTTCCGCCGGCCACCGGGCACTGCTAGATGAACTGCTCACCGACCTGGGACCCTCCGTGTTCGTGAAGCCGGCCAACATGGGCTCCTCGGTCGGGGTGTCACAGGCCTCCGATCCGGCCTCACTGGAGGTCGCCCTGGCGGCTGCCGCCGGCTACGACGAGTGGATCGTGGTGGAGGAGGCCGTGTCGGGGCGGGAGATCGAGTTGGCCGTGCTCGGCGACAGGGTGCCCCAGGTTTCCGGTCCCGGAGAGATCAGGCCCGGCGATGCCTTCTACAGCTACGCCGACAAGTACGAGACCGACGCGGCCGAGCTCATCGACGATCCCGACCTCGACCCTGAAACCGTGGTCGGCTTCCAGGAACTCGCCGCACGGGCCTTCATCGCCCTGAGGTGTTCCGGTATGGCCCGGGTCGACTTCTTCCTCGCCGACGACGGCCGGATGTTGGTGAACGAGGTCAACACGATCCCGGGGTTCACCTCCATATCCATGTACCCACGGCTCTGGTTGAAGGCGGGGCTGTCGTACGGCGGTCTCATCGACCAGCTCGTGGACCTCGCCGTCGAGCGCCACGCCCGCCGCCGGCGCAACACGACGCGCTGACGGCCCTGCTCAGGACGTCGGGTCCAACGAGGCCCGCAGGAACCGCAGGAGCTCCCTCCGCCTCTGGACCACTGGCCGCAGGGTCGGCCCTACGCCGGCAGCCCGGAGCACCTCGATCTCCGTGGCTACGCCGACCACCGTGGAGTACGCGCTCAGGAGCAGCAGTTGGGCGTCGGTCCTGCGCATGCGTCCTGCGGCCATCTCGGCCTCGATCCAGAGGCGGGCCCTGGCCATGAGCGGATCCATGTGGCCCCGCAGGCGCTGGGCTCCGGGTGAGTCGGGGCGGCTCACCTCACGTAGCAGCCCGAGCAGGACCGGTTGTTCGAGGGCCACGCGGAACACCGACCGAACCAGCGCCTCCACGCGTTCCCAGTCCCGCTGGCTCCCGGCGAGCACCTGTTCGAGAGCGAGGATGAGGTCGGCGGCGACGCGGTCCACCACTGCGTTCAGCAGACCCCGCTTGGAGACGAAGTGGTAGAGGATCGTCTGCTTGCGGATTCCCAGCCCGGAAGCCAGGTCGTCTAGCGAGGTGCCGGCGAAGCCGGCCGTGCCGAAGGACGCCAGGGCTGCGTCAAGCACCCGTGCCTTCGTACCCCCACGGACCTCGGTAGATGCCACCGGGCCACCGTAGCCCACCTGTCTACCATCTGGTAAGGGCCCTGACCATCTGGTAGACATGGCGGTGTGATACCCGAGAATCTGGCAGGGCGCCGCATCGCCATCACCGGAAGCACCGGCTTCCTGGGCACCGCCCTGGTCGAACGCCTGCTCCGCTCCGCCCCCGGCTGTGAGCTGGTGCTGATCGTCAGACCGGGCCGTCGCGGGGCCGGCCGACGCGTCGAACGCGACATCCTCCGCAACGACGCCTTCGACAACCTGCGCAGCCAGTTGGGAACCGACGGCTTCGCCGAGATGACCTCACGTCGGATCACCGCCGTGGCCGGGGACGTCACCAGCGACAGCCTGGGACTGGACGCCGACGGGCTGGCAGCCCTCGCCTCCTGCGACATCGTCATCCACTCAGCCGCCGTCGTGAGCTTCGACTCGCCCCTGGACCAGGCCGTCGAGGTGAACCTGCTCGGACCGGTCAGGATCGTCGAGACGCTGGCGAGCCTGGGTGTGACCCCCCACCTTGTCACCGTCTCGACCTGCTACGTGGCGGGAAGCCGACGTGGAAGGGCCCCCGAGGAACCGGTCGACGCCAGCTCGTTCTTCGTGGACGTGGACTGGCGCACGGAGGTGGACGCCGCCCGACGGATCCGACTGGACACCGAGACCGAGAGCCGAACGCCGGCGAACCTGAAGGCCTTCCGGAGCGAGGCGCACGGCGAGCTGGGCGCCGCCGGGATCCCCAGCCTCGCAGCCAAGACCGAACAGCTCCGCTGCCGATGGGTCGACGACAAGATGGCCGAGGCCGGAATTGCCCGGGCCGGCTCACTGGGCTTCCCCGACGCCTACGCCTTCACGAAGGCGCTCGGAGAGATCGCCGTCGCTGAGAGTGCCGGCGACGTGCCCATCAGCATCGTGCGGCCAGCCATCATCGAGTCAGCCCACTCGGAACCGTCGCCCGGGTGGATCAGGGGCTTCCGGATGGCCGAGCCGGTCATCATCTCCTACGCCCGCGGCCTGTTGAAGGAGTTCCCCGGCGTCCCCGAAGGCACCGTGGACGTGATCCCCGTCGACTTCGTGGTTGCCGCCATCTGCGCCGTGGCCGCCCGAGGGCCCCTGGGACCCGACGAGGGCGCAGACATCGTGCAGGTGGCGTCGGGCAGCGTGAACCCGTTGCAGTACGGACACCTGGTGGACATGGTCCGGGAGTGGTTCACCGAGCACCCCATCTATGACGAGATGGGTCAGCCCATAGCGGTACCCCAGTGGTCCTTCCCCGGCCGTGGCCGCGTCAAGAAGCAGCTGCAGAAAGCGGCTAGGACCCTTGACCGTGCGCAGAAGGTATTCGAGGTGCTGCCCGTACGGGGGCGCCACGCGGAGGTGGGGGTCCGCCTGGAGGAACAGCGCGAGCTGATCGGCAGGGCCGAGGGATACGTGGACCTCTACGGCGCATACGCCGAGTGCGAGGCCATCTACGGGCTCGACCACCTGCTGGGCCTGTGGGGCTCCCTGGACGACGCCGACCAGGCCGCCTTCGGCTTCGACCCGCGTGTCATCGACTGGAGCACCTACGTACCCGACGTCCACCTGCCCTCGGTCGTGAAGGCGGGCCGGGTCCCGATGAGGCCGCCGGCCCGGGGCGGCGAAAGCCGGTCCGAACGCCTCCGCCGGCAGGTCCTGGCACCCGAACGCCAGTTGGTCGCCTTCGACCTGGAGAACACCCTCATCGCCTCGAACGTCGTCGCCTCGTACGCCTGGCTGGGCAGCCGCCACCTCCGTGGCCGCGACCGGGCCCGCTTCGTGGCCCGTCTCGTGGCCGAGGCCCCGGCCCTGCTCTCACTCGACAAGAAGGACCGGAGCGACTTCCTCCGCCACTTCTACCGCCGCTACGAGGGCGCCCCTGTGGACCAGATCGCCGAGGATGCCATGGAGCAGTTCAGCGAGCTGATCCTGGCGAAGTCGTTCCCGGCCGGCATACGCAGGGTCCGACAGCACAAGGCCCTCGGCCACAGGACCGTCCTCATCACCGGGGCCCTCGACTTCGTGGTCGAGCCGTTCCGACCCCTCTTCGACGACATCGTGTCGGCCGAACTGGGGGTGGTGGACGGCGCCTACGACGGTCGCATGACAGCGGTGCCACCCACCGGCGAAGCCCGCTACCAGGCCCTGGTGGACCATGCCGATCTGCATGGCCTGGACCTCGGGGAGTCGGTGGCCTACGCAGACTCTGCCAGCGACCTGCCCATGCTCGAGGCGGTCGGATTCCCGGTGGCGGTCAACCCCGAGACCCGCCTGGCGAGCATCGCAAGGAAGCGGGGATGGCTGGTAGAGGACTTCCGCAAGTCACCCGGCATGCGACGCAGCCTCCTTCCGCTGGCGCCCGCTGGGAGCGCCTCGCGATGAAGGCCCTGCAGTTCCGACGCAACCTCCCCCGCTACGCGGCCGCCCGGATAGCCGGTGGTTTCGTCCCCGGTCGCGGCGCCTCGGCCGGGCCCCTCAGCCTCGTGGACATGGATCCCCCCACCGCACCCGGCCCCGACTGGGTGCGCGTCCGACCCCGTCTGTCGGGAATCTGCGGTTCGGACCTCGCCACGGTGGACGGCAGGTCGGCCCGCTACTTCGAACCCCTCGTCTCCTTCCCGTTCGTGCCCGGCCACGAGGTCGTCGGCGACCTGGACGACGGCACCCGGGTGGTCCTGGAACCGGTGCTGGGATGCGTCTCGCGGAACCTCCACCCGACCTGCAGGTCATGTGCCGACGGTCGGCTGGGGAACTGCGAGCACACCTCCTTCGGCGACCTGGAACCCGGCATCCAGACCGGTTCCTGCCACGACACCGGTGGGGGCTGGGCCACGGCCTTCACAGCGCATCGCACGCAGCTGCACGTGGTTCCCGACGATCTGGACGATGCCGCTGCCGTCATGGTGGAACCCACGGCCTGTGGCGTCCACGCCGCCCTGGCCGCCCACGTTCCAGACGACGGCGTCGTGGTCATCCTCGGCGCCGGGACGCTCGGGCAGGTCACGCTGGCGGCGCTGCGTGCACATTGCGCTCCCCGCACGATCATCGCCACCGCCCGCTATCCCGAGCAGCGTCGAATGGCCGGCCTCCTGGGAGCCGACATGGTGATCGCCCCCGACGAGGTGAGACGGGCCGTCAGGCGGGCCACCGGCAGTCGGGCCATCGGAGCAACGACGATCAGCGGACCCCGTGAAGGCGTCGTGGACCGACTCACCGGTGGCGCCGACGTGGTAGTCGACTGCGTGGGTTCGTCGGCCAGCCTCACCGATGCCCTGGCCGTGGTCAGGCCACGGGGCCGCATAGTGCTCGTCGGAATGCCCGCCGAGGTGACCCTGGAGCTGACCCCTCTCTGGCACCGCGAGGTGGAGCTGGTGGGCGCCTACACCTACGGCACCGAGACCCTCGCCGACGGCGTGCAGCGCCGCACCTTCGACATGGCCACGGACCTCGTCCGCGACGCCGACCTGGGCCGTCTCGTGACCGCCACCTACCCACTCTCCCGCTACCGGGAGGCCCTGGAGCACGCTGCGGCCGCCGGCCGCCGGGGTGCGGTGAAGATCGCATTCGACCTCCGAGACGAGAAGGAGCGCAACGACCTGTGAGCAACGGACGTCACCTCGCCCCCCGACCCGGCTTTGTCCTCGACGTCGACCGGAACAGCCCTCCCATCGTGTTCCACCACGGTGAGGGCTTCCGCCTGGAGAAGCTGCCACCCGGACGCTCCCGGGTCATCTACCCGGCCGAACCCCTCGAAGGCCTGGCCGACCCCGACGGCGCCATCCGCCACGCCCTCGACAACCCCCTCGGCGAATCGGAGCCACTCCGCGCCCTGCTGTTCTCCGGCATGAAGCTCACGATCGCCTTCGACGACATCTCCCTGCCACTCCCCCCGATGCGCCGACCCGACATCCGTCAACGGGTCATCGAAGCCGTCCTGGACCTCGCCGCCGAGGCCGGCGTGGACGACGTCCACCTCATCGCCGCCCTGGCCATCCACCGCCGCATGACCCCCAACGAGCTCCGGCACGCCGTCGGCGACAGGGTGTACGACGCCTTCGCCCCCGATGGCCGTCTCTACAACCACGATGCCGAGGATCCCGACGGCATGGTGGTGCTCGGCGAGACACCCCACGGCGAGGACGTCCAGTTCAGCCGTCGGGCCGCCGAGAGCGACCTGGTCGTCTACGTGAACATCAACCTCGTGGCCATGGACGGTGGCCACAAGAGCACAGCGACGGGCCTCTCCGGATACAAGGGCCTCCGCCACCACCACAACGTCCACACCATGTCCAACTCGCGGTCATTCATGGACCAGGAGAACTCGGCCCTGCACGCCTCCAACTGGCGGATGGGCAACGTCCTGAAGGACGCAGGCGTGAAGATCTTCCAGATCGAGACGACGATCAACAACGATACGTTCGGCCGTACGGGACCCATGGCGCTGCTGCAGAAGCGGGAGTGGGAGTGGTCCACCCGGGACCGCATGCAGTTCCTGGCCATGAAGGCCGGCCTGGACCTCATGCCGAGTGCAGCCAAGCGCAAGGCATTCTCAAGTTGGCAGGCGCCCTACGCCCTGACGTCGGTCCAGGCGGGCGAGATCGAGGCCGTGCACGAGGTCACCACGGCCAACGTCTACAAGCAGCAGCTCGTCGCCGTCGAAGGCCAGACCGACATCCTGACCATGGGCCTGCCCTACATCTGCCCCTACAACGTCAACTCGATCATGAACCCGATCCTGGTCATGTGCCTCGGGCTCGGCTACTTCTTCAACCTCTACCGGGGGCGGCCGCTGGTGAGGGAAGGCGGGGTGCTGATCCTGAGCCACCCCACGCCCTGGGAGTTCCACCCGGTCCACCACCCCAGCTACATCGACTTCTTCGAGCAGGTCCTGGCCGACACCACCGATCCGGCCGAGATCGAGCGGAAGTACGAGAAGCAGTTCGCCGAGGACGAGTGGTACATCCACCTGTACCGCAACTCGTACGCCTACCACGGCGTCCACCCCTTCTACATGTGGTACTGGGGCACGCATGCCCTCGAGCACCTGGGCCGGGTGATCATCGTCGGAGGCGACCCGGCCGCCGTCCGACGCATGGGCTTCCAGCCGGCATCAAGCCTCCAGGACGCCCTCGAGATGGCCTCGGACGTGGTCGGGCCCCAGCCGACCATCACGCACATGAAGAACCCGCCGATCTTCATGGCCGACGTCACCTGACCGGATGGGACAGGTCGGCCTCCGGGTGGCGAAGACCCGGGCGATGATCGGAAGGCTCGGGTTTCCGTGGCGTGCCGCCGCGGTACCCGGTGGCGTCACACCGGCGCCTCCCTCGCATCGCCTCGGCGCCGACTACGACACCGACTGGGCCCGCCGGTATCCGGCCCGACTGGCCAGGGCGGCCATCGTCGAGGGAATCATGCGACCGGCCATGTCCGCCATCGCCTCGCCGGACCGCCGGGGCCTGGACCGTCTGGACGGCCTGGACGGCGCCGTGGTCTTCGTGGCGAACCACCACAGCCACGCCGACACCCCGCTGCTGCTCACCTCCATCCCCGATCCCTGGCGTCACCGGCTACTCGTGGGGGCGGCCGCCGACTACTTCTTCGGCAACCGGGTGAGCGGTGCCGTAGCGGCCCTCGCCATAGGTGCCGTGCCCATCGAACGCAAGCGGGTGGGCCGCCGTTCAGCCGACATGGTCCGCGGCCTCGTCGACGACGGCTGGAGCATCCTGCTCTACCCGGAGGGCGGTAGGAGTCCCGACGGATGGGGCCAGGAGTTCCGCGGAGGGGCGGCCTTCCTGGCCATCAGGTGCAACGTGCCCGTCGTGCCCATCCACCTCCAGGGCACCGGTCGGATCCTCCGCAAGGGCCGGACCCTGCCACGCCCGTCACGCACCACGGTCACCTTCGGAGACCCGCTGGTGGCCGCCGAAGGCGAGAATGCCCGGGCCTTCGCCATCCGGCTACAGGCGGCGGTCGCCGCCCTCGGCGACGAGGCCACGTCCGACTGGTGGCAGGCCCGCCGACGGGCCCATGCCGGTACCTCACCAGGCCTGACCGGTCCCGACGTGGGCGCCTGGCGTCGGGCATGGGCACTCGGTGACCGGGACCGGCGATCACGACGGAAACGTCGTAGGTGGCCTGAGCTCTGAGCCATCCCATCAGGGTCGACCAAACTTCCAGTCTTCTTTGGAGGCGACCCCACTCAGCGGCCGATGTCCCGCGGGTAGCATTCAGAACATCGACGGAAATCTGGCCAGTGCCGGTCCCGTTCCCGTTGGATCCCACGACTCCAGCCCTGCGATCCAGAAAAGCGAGCTCCCGATGACCGTCGCCGCCTCCACCCCCATCGAGTTGGTCCAGGGCGTCTACGCCACCCTGGACGAACGCCTCGAGATCGGACGTCGTCGCCTGGGCCGCCCCCTCACGCTGGCCGAGAAGATCCTCATCAACCACCTGGACGACCCCGAGGGCGCCGGGTTGGAACGGGGCGTCTCATACGTGGACCTGCACCCCGACCGGGTGGCCCTGCAGGACGCCACCGCCCAGATGGCCTGGCTGCAGTTCATGACGGCCGGCCTCGACGAGGTCCGGGTCCCGACCACCACCCACTGCGACCACCTCATCCAGGCCCGCGACGACGGAAAGACCGACCTGCTCACGGCGATCGACGGGAACCGGGAGGTCTACGACTTCCTAGCCTCGGTCTGCGCCCGCTACGGAGCCGGCTTCTGGAAGCCCGGCTCCGGGATCATCCACCAGGTGGTGCTCGAGCAGTACGCCTTCCCCGGCGGGATGATGATCGGCACCGACAGCCACACCCCGAATGCCGGGGGCCTCGCCATGGTGGCCATCGGCGTGGGTGGAGCAGACGCCGTCGACGTGATGACCGGCTTCCCGTGGAACGTGCGCTGGCCCAAGCTCATCGGCATCCACCTGACCGGCGAGTTGAGCGGCTGGTCCGCCCCCAAGGACGTCATCCTGAAGGTCGCCGACATCCTCACCGTGAACGGTGGCACCGGTGCCATCGTCGAGTACTTCGGCCCCGGGGCCCGCAGCCTCTCGGCCACCGGCAAGGGCACCATCTGCAACATGGGCGCCGAGGTCGGCGCCACCACCTCCGTGTTCGCCTACGACGACGCCGTGGCCCGCTACCTGAAGTGCACCGGCCGTGAGGCGTTGGCGGACGCAGCGAACGCCGTGGCCCACCACCTCCGGGCCGACGACGAGGTGGAAGCCGATCCGGGGGCCTTCTTCGACCAGGTCATCGAGTTGGACCTCTCCACCCTGTCGCCCCACATCAACGGGCCATACACCCCCGACCTTTCCCGTCCGGTGGCCGACCTGGGTGCCGAAGCCGAGCGCGAGGGCTGGCCCATGGAGGTCAGCGCCGGCCTCATCGGTTCCTGCACCAACTCCTCCTACGAGGACATAACCAGGGCGGCCAGCATCGCCCGGGATGCCCTGGCCAAGGGGCTCACGGCCAAGGCCCCGCTGCTCATCACCCCCGGTTCCGAGCAGGTCCGTGCCACCATCGAACGCGACGGCCTGTTGGCCGACTTCGAGGCCCTCGGTGCCAAGGTGCTGGCCAACGCCTGTGGGCCGTGCATCGGCCAGTGGGACCGCCAGGACATGGAGGACGGCGTTCCGAACTCCATCGTCACCAGCTACAACCGGAACTTCCCGAAGCGCAACGACGGCTATGCGACCACGCACGCCTTCGTCACCTCTCCCGAAACGGTGATGGCCCTGACCATCGCCGGTCGCCTCGACTTCGACCCGGCCAACGACACGCTGACCAACGATGTCGGGGAGGAGGTCCGCCTCACCGTCGGGGCCGGCGAGGAGCTTCCGGCCGACGGTTTCGATCCAGGCGAGGAGACCTTCCAGGCACCTCCGGTGGACGGCAGCGGCGTGGAGGTCTCCGTGTCTCCGACCAGCGACCGCCTGCAGGTCCTGACCCCGTTCCCGGCATGGGACGGCGAGGACATCACCGACCTGGCTGTCCTCGTCAAGGCTCAGGGCAAGTGCACCACCGACCACATCTCGATGGCCGGACCGTGGCTGCGCTACCGGGGCCACCTGGAGAACATCTCTGGCAACGTCTACATGGGGGCCGTGAACGCC